>Ga0233427_10001486_pt1 | contig 24950 bp, 23 predicted proteins | sample SI_118_April2016_5_FD_179885 | JGI IMG/M metagenome (GOLD analysis project Ga0233427, IMG submission 179885) | Seawater microbial communities from Saanich Inlet, British Columbia, Canada - SI_118_April2016_100_MG | ecosystem: Environmental > Aquatic > Marine > Inlet | place: Canada: British...
ATAGAGTGGTTACGATATCAAGAGCAAAATCCACTGTGGATTACCCTGCAAGTTTTATGTTGGTTTCTTCAATGAACCCTTGTCCTTGTGGGTACTACAATCATCCTGATAAAGATTGTTTATGTCCTCCTGGAATGGTGCAAAAATACTTGAATAAAATATCAGGGCCATTATTGGATAGAATTGATTTGCATGTTGAGGTTACTCCTGTAAGTTTTGATGAGTTAGCATCCAAAGAGAAAGGAGAGAGCAGTGAGAGTATCAGGGAAAGAGTGATAAAATCAAGGGAGGTGCAAGAACAAAGGTTTGAAAAAAATGATGGTATTCATTCTAATGCTCAAATGAGTACTAAACAATTGCAAAAATTTTGTCATTTAGATGAGAAAAGCCAGCAAATGTTAAAAATGGCTATGGAAAAGTTAGATTTATCAGCAAGGGCTTACGATAGAATATTAAAAGTAGCAAGAACAATTTCTGATTTAGAAACTGCTGAAAACATCAGCACAGAGCATATTGCTGAAGCTATACAATATCGCTCATTAGATAGAGAGGGTTGGGCAGTATAAAATCCTTATATTCGCACCTTTAAAATCAAAAAATATTATGGCAAAAAAGAAAATTATTACTAAAAAGTCAGAGGCTTTTTTAGAAAAATATTTAAATAATCCATCACCTACAGGCTTTGAAAGTGGTGGCCAGAAAATGTGGTTGGATTATATTTCACCATATATTGATGAGCATTTTGTAGATACTTATGGGACAGTAGTTGGGGTAATTAATCCTGAAGCAAAATATAAAGTTGTAATTGAGGCACATGCTGATGAAATTTCATGGTTTGTGCATTACATTACTAAAGATGGATATATTTATTTAAGAAGAAATGGCGGTTCTGATCATCAGATAGCTCCCTCTAAAAGAGTAAACATTCATACCAAAAAAGGAATGGTGAAGGCTGTATTTGGATGGCCAGCAATTCATACCAGAACTGCAGGAACTGAAAAAGCACCTAAGCTAGATAATATCTTTTTGGACTGTGGCGCAAAGGATAAGGAGGAAGTGGAAAAACTAGGAATTCATGTAGGTTGCGTAGTTACTTATGAAGACGAGTTCATGATTTTGAACAAGAATTTTTATGTAGGTAGGGCTTTGGATAATCGTATTGGTGGGTTTATGATTGCTGAGGTGGCGCGTTTGCTAAAAGAAAATAAAGTAAAATTACCTTTCGGATTGTACATTACAAATTCAGTGCAAGAAGAAGTTGGACTTAGAGGTGCGCAAATGATTGTGGATACGATAAGGCCTGATGTGGCGATTGTAACGGATGTGTGCCATGACACGGGCACACCAATGATAAATAAAATTAAGCAAGGTGATACTAAATGTGGTGCAGGTCCGGTATTGACGTATGGTCCGGCAGTGCAAAACAATTTATTAGAACTAATTATTACTGCAGCTGAAAAGAATAAAATTCCTTTCCAAAGAGCAGCAGCATCTCGAGCTACAGGTACTGACACTGATGCTTTTGCTTATTCAACTGGTGGGGTGGCTTCTTCATTAATATCATTGGCACTAAGGTATATGCACACTACAGTTGAGAGTGTGCATAAGGATGATGTAGAGAATGTAATTCGTTTGATTTACGAATCACTACAGAAGATTAAAAATAATCATGATTTTAGATATTTGAAATAAAACTTAAGGAGTTGAAAAGCTCCTTTTTTATGCCATTATTTTTACTATATTTGAGCTACTAATTTAAAACATTTTAAAATGGACACAAATCTTATTTTCGGCAATATAGTTTATATTGTTATTGCTTTATTCTTGCTTAAAGGAGCTCTGTATATGGTAAAGCAAAAGCATGCTGTAATTATTGAACGATTAGGAAAATTCAATCAAGTATCAAAAGCAGGCTTACATTTTAAAATCCCTTTTATTGATAGAATAGCAGGTACAGTAAATTTAAGAGTTAGAGAATTACCTGTTGAGGTGGAAACCAAAACTAAGGATGATGTATTTGTAAGAATAGTAGTTTCAGTTCAGTTTTTTGTGATTGATACAATAGAGGGAGTAAAAGATTCTTTTTATGAATTAAATAACCCAGAACAACAAATTCAATCTTATGTATTTGATTCTATTCGTTCGGAAGTGCCCATGATGGAGTTAGATGATGTATTTGCTGAGAAAGAAAAAATTGCTTTAGCAGTAAAAACAGAACTTTCAGGTACAATGAGGCAGTTTGGTTTTGATTTTATAAAAGCTTTGGTAACGGATATTGATCCTGATGCAAAAGTGAAGCATTCAATGAATGAGATTAATGCAGCCAAAAGAATGAAAGAAGCCGCAAAAGAGGAAGCTGAAGCAGCTAAAATTAGAGTAGTTGCAGCAGCAGAAGCAGATGCAGAAAGCAAGCGATTAGCAGGGGAGGGAATAGCATTACAAAGAATAGCAATTGCTAATGGACTGAAGGAATCAGTTGCTGAGGTGAAGTTGGCTATGGAGGACCATGTTACGAGCCAAGATGTAATGAATATGCTCTTTATGACCCAGCATTATGAAACGGTTGCAAAGCTATCTGAAAATAATACGAGTACTATATTTATGCCGTATTCTCCTGATAATGTTGGTGACTTGCAAATGCAAATTCAAAGTAGTTTGTTGGCAGTTGATGCAATGAAAAAGAAGAATAAATAGTTAAATTATGAAAAAGATAGTATACTTATCTGGTGCAAATTTTGGGTTGAAAGCTTGCTGTAATCTAGTGAAATAAGTGTTGGTTGTAATCTTGCTACCCCGACTTTTTTCTTCTCAACTTTCCTATTAATTTTTTGTATTATTGTAGTATGAAAAAACTAATTTACCTGTTATTGCTTACGCCTATTATATACTTATCTTCATGTAGTAAAAGCAACTCAACTGAAGATTATGCTGGATATAATTGTGTAGATGGGAGTTGTTTAGGAGTTTTTACAAATCCACAATATTTATCTTTGAATAGTTGTGATAGTTTATGTGCATCTATTTTTGGCTGTACAGATCCACTAGCTACTAATTTCAATCCACTAGCTAATACAGATGATTCGTCTTGTATCTATCCTTTTTATGTAAATGTATATATAGACTTAAACTTACCTGAATATAGCGATTTACAAATTTCAGGGAGTTCTATTTTTATTGAGGGAGGAGTTGAAGGAATCATTATCTATCATGGAATAGGAAATGACTATAAGGTGTACGACAGAAACTGCAGTTACGAACCATCACTATCTTGTTCAGTTATTGATTCAGTAAATTCTGGAATTGCATTTTGCGGTTGTTGCACCTCAGCATTCTTAATAAGCAACACAGGTGAAGCATTAAACGCGCCAGCACTACTTCCTCTAAAAACTTACAATTGGAGCTTGAATGGAAGCAATGTTATGCATATTTATAATTAAAGGTAGTTTTACACTTCTGTATGCCTAAAACAATCAACAGTGTGGTCATTTACCATGCCCATGGCTTGCATGTGGGCATAAACAATAGTTGGGCCTACAAACTTAAACCCTCTGCTTTTTAAGTCTTCAGATATTTTATCAGATAAAGGAGTATTGGCGGGCATTTCACTGAAGCTCGTAAACTTATTTTGTACGGGTTTCCCGTCCACAAAATCCCAAAGGTATTTACTAAAAGTGCCAAACTCTTTTTGCACTTCCATAAAAGCAATTGCATTTGTTTTGGCTGCTTTTATCTTTAAGGCATTTCTTATAATCCCAGCATCAAGTTTTAATTCCGCTAGTTTTTCATCAGAATAATTTGCAATTTTTTGAAAATTGAAATTATCAAAAGCCACTCGAAAGTTTTCTCTTCTTCTAAGGATGGTTATCCAACTCAGCCCTGCCTGAAAGGTTTCTAAGAGTAGAAACTCAAATATCTTGACATCTTCATAAACGGGTACGCCCCATTCTTTGTCATGATACTCAATATAGAGTGCGTCATTTTTAGGCCATTTGCATCTTTTTTTATTAGTTGTGTCCATTTTCTTTTAATCGGTATCTTAGGTTGTTTCTAATGTTTATCCAATATAAGTTATAATCAGCAATATGATAATTTTTCATGCGGTAAAAACGGGCAAAAGGAATTTTTATGGGTTTTATCCAAACTACTCCATTATGATTGTATGCCGCTATTGATTTTGGATAATGGATTTTATGGTTTTGGAAAAGAATTCCTAAGTGATTTTTATTTTCAGACACCAAGCTGTCTATTTCCCAACTGATAGGATTTACACATGAAATACTGTCAGAAACTTCCCAGTCTTTTGGGAAATACCCTTCTGCTAACGTACGCCAAGAAAGAAAGCAATCCAATTGATTAGGAGTGCTGCAAGTGGGTAAGTCTTTATGGAATTGTTTGATTGGCATTCCTGGAAGGTAACTAAGAAGTAGTAGGCTTCTCATGCTGTCATTTTCAAGAATTATTTCCTTTAATAATCTTTCTGCATGATTGGTACCTTGACTATGTCCGGCAAGTATAAATTTATTTCCTTTATTGTAGTTTCTCCAGTAAAAAATAAATGCATTTTTCACATCCGAATAGGCAACCTCAAAGGCTTGTAACCCATTCTTTAAATCGTAATAAGATTGAATATGCATCTGTCTATAATGTGGTGCATAAATATTTGCAATTCCTAAAAAAACACTTGCTTGATTTTGTATAGCTGTATTTCCAATTTCCTTATTTAATTTTTTGTCATTTATATCTGCATTCCAGCTAGTCCCTTTTAAATAAAGAGTAGGATGTACAAAAAACACATCTATTTCAGGATTAGATTTGAATGAAGTATCCGTATAATTTTTAGGAAGACTGGTGTAATTCATTTCTTTTTCAGGATGCTCTACCCAATATTTTATTTCGGAATAGTTGGGGGAATTTCCTGATAAATTAATATCAAAATCATGCTGTGGAGAGTCTTCCTTTTCATGAAAAAGCGTGTAAGTTTTACAGGCGCTTATATTTATTAGTAAGATGAAATAAAATAGATATTTAAGCGTGTATTTTATGCTTTTCATCTATTACCTCCCATGACATTTCTTGAATTTTTTCCCACTTCCACAAGGGCAAGGTGCATTACGCTCTACCTTTTCTTCTGCTCGTACAGGTTGCGCTTTTGGTTTAGGTTTCCCTGCTTGCTGTGGCGTATTTCCTGTATTTTCTGGTCGGCTAGTTTGGTGGTTTTCGACCCTATGCTTATCTTCTTGTACAGATGATTGTGTAGGTAAACCTGCCTTAATTAAGAAAGAAACAATATCTTTATTTACTTTGTCAATCAATGCTTTAAATAAATTGAAGGATTCAAATTTGTAAATTAAAAGAGGATCTTTCTGCTCATAACTTGCCGTTTGTACAGCTTGCTTCAAGTCATCCATTTCACGCAAATGCTCTTTCCAAATATCATCAATTATAGCAAGCGTTACACTTTTTTCAATTGCTTCAGCAATATTCCCCCCTTCTGATTCATGTGCTTCTTTCAGGTTAGTTACTACTTGCAAAGTTTTTAATCCATCAGTAAACGGAATAACTATGTTCTCATAAGTTGCCGACTGATTTTCGTACACATCTTTAATTACCGGGTAAGCTTGCCTTGCAATTGAAGTAGATTTATTTTGATATGAACTGTAACAACTCTCATATACTTTTTCTATAATCTCTTGTGATGATAAATCAGTAAATTCTGTTTCAGTAATTGGACTTTCAGTTGCTAATAGTCTAATTAAATCTAACTTGAAAGTATCATAATCTTTTGCCTCATGTAGTTCTTCAACTATACTTTCGCAAGTATCATAAATCATATTCGAAACATCAAGCGAGAGTCTATCTCCATGCAAAGCATGCCTTCTTTTCTTGTAGATTACCTCTCTTTGTTGATTCATTACATCATCATACTCCAACAATCTTTTTCTTGTTCCAAAGTTATTTTCTTCAACTTTCTTTTGCGCTCTTTCAATGGATTTACTTACCATAGAATGCTGAATAACCTCACCTTCTTCAAGTCCCATTCTGTCCATTAATTTTGCAATTCTTTCTGATCCGAAAAGTCGCATTAACTTATCTTCCAAAGAAACATAGAATTGAGATGAGCCTGGATCTCCTTGCCTACCAGCTCTACCTCTTAGCTGTCTGTCAACCCTTCTTGAATCGTGTCTTTCAGTACCAATAATTGCTAATCCTCCAGCAGTTTTTACTTCATCAGAAAGTTTAATATCGGTACCCCTACCAGCCATATTTGTTGCAATTGTAACTGCTGATTTGTTACCAGCTTCAGCTACAATATCGGCTTCTCTTTGATGCATTTTTGCATTCAGAACATTGTGCTTAATGCCTCTTCTCCTAAGAATTGTGCTTAGTAATTCTGATATTTCAACTGATGTGGTACCAACTAAAATTGGTCTTCCTTGCTCAGTTAATGTTACAATATCTTCAATTACAGCATTGTATTTTTCCCTGTTTGTTTTGTATACCAAATCATCTTTATCATCTCTTTGAATTGGTCTGTTTGTAGGAATTGCAACTACATCTAGTTTGTAGATTTCCCAGAATTCGCCCGCTTCAGTTTCAGCAGTACCTGTCATCCCAGCAATCTTATTATACATTCTGAAATAGTTTTGCAGTGTAACTGTAGCGTAAGTTTGTGTGGCAGCTTCAATTTTCACGCTTTCTTTTGCTTCTATCGCTTGGTGTAGCCCATCAGAATATCTTCTACCATCCATGATACGACCGGTTTGCTCATCAACAATTTTTACTTTGTTATCCATCACTACATACTCAACATCTTTTTCAAAAAGAGTGTATGCTTTTAGTAATTGATTAATTGTATGTACCCTTTCACTTTTTATTGCAAAATCTCTTAATACATCATCTTTAGCTGTAGCTTTTTCAGTGTCGGATTGAGCTGATTTATCAATTTCAGCAATATTTCCACCAACATCAGGAAGAATAAAAAAGTCTTTATTCTCAGTAGAGCTAGTCATTAACTCCAATCCTTTTTCAGTTAATTCAATAGAGTTAGATTTTTCATCAATTACAAAATAGAGTTCTTCATCAACTAGATGCATTTCCTTATTTTGGTCTTGCATGTAGTAATTTTCAGTTTTTTGCAACTGTGCTCTTACTCCATCTTCTGATAAAAACTTGATAAGTGCTTTATTTCTAGGCAATCCTCTAAAAGCTCTTAAAAGATTAAGCCCTCCTTTTTCTGAATCACCTTTTTTTAACAGTTTTTTAGCATCAGAAATTACTGTAGTAATAAATTTTCTTTGTGCATTTACAAGTTGATCAACCTTATGTTTGTATTCGTTAAATTCGTGTTTATCTCCTTGTGGAGTAGGTCCTGAAATAATAAGTGGCGTTCTTGCATCATCAATAAGAACAGAATCCACTTCATCAACAATAGAATAATGTAATTTTCTTTGCACTAAATCTTCAGGGCGTTTTGCCATATTATCTCTTAGATAATCAAAGCCAAATTCGTTATTTGTACCGTAAGTAATATCAGATAAATAGGCTTTTCTTCTCTCATCAGAATTAGGTTGATGATTGTCAATACAATCAATGCTTAATCCATGAAATTGGAATAATGGCCCCATCCAAAGAGCATCCCTTTTTGCTAGGTAATTATTTACAGTTACTAGATGTACTCCTAGTCCGGTAAGTGCATTTAAATAGATTGGAAGTGTTGCGGATAAAGTTTTCCCTTCCCCAGTTTGCATCTCAGCAATTTTTCCTTGATGCAATACAATCCCTCCAATTAACTGAACATCATAATGTATCATGTCCCATTTAATCTCAGTCCCTGCCGCATCCCAAGTTGTTTGATAAGTTGCAGTATCTCCATTAATGCTTACAAAATCTTTTGTAGCAGCTAATTCTGTGTCATTTTTGCTTGCAGTTACATCAATACTTTCATTTTCTGTAAATCTTTTTGCAGTTTCTTTTACAACTGCAAAGGCTTGTGGTAAAACTGTATTTAGAATTTTTTCTATTTTATCAATTACAGTTTTTTCTAATGCATCAATTTCTTTGTAAAGCTCTTCTTTTTCTTCTGTTTTAGTTTCGGTAAGGTTTGATTTCTCTTTTAGAGTTTCAATCTTAGATTTTTCTTCACTAATAAAATCAGAGATCTGTTTTTTAAAATCAGTAGTTTTTTCTCTTAATTCATTATTTGATAAAGAACTTAATTTAGAAAACTCCTCATTAATCTTATCTACTAAAGGAGTTATTTCCTTTACATCCTTATCGTATTTGTTCCCAAATAATTTACCTAATATGCCTAATAGACCTGCCATTTGTGTTTTTTAATTTAAGGGAGTAAAGTTAATTTTTTACAAGAGTATACAAAATAAAAAAGGTCGAATTCGACCTTTTTTATTAATACTCATCTTCATTAAAGAAGAAATCATCTTTTGTTGGGTAATCGGGCCAAATATCTTCAATAGTATCCCATTGCATTCCTGCCTCTTCTTCTACCAATTCTTGCAAATTTTCAACTACTTCCATTGGTGCTCCTGATCTTATTGCAAAATCAACCAATTCATCTTTTGTTGCCGGCCATGGTGCATCTTCTAGTTTTGATGCTAATTCTAAAGTCCAATACATTTCTTCTTTTTTTAAATCTTTTGCAAAAATATATGTTTTATTGAATTGAGAGTTAAATTGTTAATCTTTTTGCCACTCTATTTCTGTGCCACCATTATCTTTTAAAATAGCTCTAGAAAGTACAAATAAATAATCGGACAATCTGTTTAAATATTGAAGATGTAAGTTGTCAATTTCTGATGTTTTACTTAGAGTAACTAAATTACGCTCAGCTCTCCTGCAAACTGTTCGTGCAATATGGCATTTAGATGTAGTAGGGTGCCCAGAAGGAAGAATAAAATTCTTTAACATGGGTAATGATTCCTCCATTTTATCAATTGCTTTTTCCAACATCTCAATGTTTTTGGCTTTAATATTGGGTAAATTAATTTTATCCTTTTTTCCGTCAAATGAAATGACAGAACCTAAATTGAAAAGTTGATTTTGAATGTTTAATAAAATTTCTTTATGGAATTCTTTTAAATCTTGATCATAAATATTCCCAATGAATGAGTTGAGTTCATCAATTGTTCCGTAACACTCTAATTTTACATGATCTTTGTCAACTATACTCCCTCCAAGTAATTGTGTTTTTCCTTTATCTCCCTTTTTAGTGTAAACTTTCATGGTTTAGAATTTAATGTTAAAATTTTCTTTGCTTAATTCTGATTTTATAAAAACAACTCCAACAAAAAATAAATCAATCGTTAATGTAGTTTTTTGGTGTGTCTTAATGTAATTCCAAGCATTCTCCATCCCCTCTGACCAGTGTACATCATCAAATATAAAAATGGTGTCATTGTTAGCGTATTTCAAGCACTTTTCAAAATAATCAATAGTTGGTTTTTCTTGATGATTTCCATCAATAAAAGCTAAATCTATAGTTCTAATTTCTTCAAGTTTACTCTCTAGTGTGTTATTAAAATCTCCTAAAGTGATGGATGTGTTTTTAGCATCTAATTTCTTAAAATTTTGTTGCGCAACTTTTGCTGTTTCAGGGCAACCTTCAAAAGTATGAACTTGAGATTCTTTATTTGCTTTTGCTAAATAAAGCGTGCTAATCCCTAGTGATGTTCCTAGTTCTAAAATATTTTTTGGTTTGTAAAACTGAGTTATTCTGTAAAGTAGTTTTCCAAATTTTGAATTCTTAGCAGAATTCTTCGCGACATCTTTAATTTTTCTTGTTTTATTATCATTAACATGGCTTCCTGCTCCAAAATCAGTAATTTTTATTGTATCCTCTGATTTGCATAAATCCCTTCTTAACTGCTCAATATTTTTGCAGTTTTGGTCATCAGATTTTTTATTTAGAACAATTGTGATAAACTCATATAAAAACGGAGCTTGCGCACTGTGTTTTGTTTTTGCTGTAAAAAAATACTTGATATATCTAAAAATGAGTTGCAATGCTTTCATAGGTTCAAAAGTACATTTTATTGTGCACAATTCACACAAAATTTACTGTGTGGACGAATCATTAATCTCCCCAGGGGAATGTTTTGTTTGCATTTATTACACATACCGAAATCAGTATCTTTAATTTTGTGTTGCATAACCTGTAGTTGCTGCATTTTATTTTCTGCTTCCCTAAGCGCTGCTTCAACTACACTTTTATTATTGATAGCATCCATGCGTGAAATCCTCCCAATTGAATTTTCAGGAGCAATAGGCTTACAAAGTTCAGTATACTCGGCTATCTTTTTTTGAGTATTATCAATTTCGTGCATTAGTTTTTTATGTATCTCCTTTTTTTGTGTTTCGTCCATCAAGGCAAATGTATAGTTTTTTTTAATGTATTTTTGCATTATGATTATCGTTACAGGTGCAGCAGGTTTTATTGGTTCGGTTTTAGTTGGTAAGCTAAATTCATTAGACAAATCAAACTTAATTTTGGTTGATGATTTTTCAAATGATGAGAAAAATAAAAATCTGTATAATAAGCAGTTTACTCAACAGATTGATCGTTCAGAATTCATAGACTGGTTCATGAAGAATGCTGAATCAGTTTCTGAATTTTATCATATTGGTGCTAGAACTGATACTACAGAGTTTAATGTTGAAATATTTAATGAGTTGAACCTGAATTATACTAAGGATTTGTGGAATATTTGCACTGACAATAGCATCCCTTTTGTGTATGCTTCCTCAGCAGCTACTTATGGAATGGGAGAGTTCGGGTTTGAGGATAATCATGATATTATTGATGATTTGGTTCCTTTAAATCCTTATGGGGAATCAAAAAATGACTTTGATAAATGGGCTTTAAAACAAAAATCACACCCTCCATTTTGGGCAGGGTTTAAGTTTTTTAATGTTTATGGGCCTAATGAATTTCATAAAAGCAGAATGGCTTCAGTAATTTTTCATGCTGTAAATCAAATTTCAGTTACTAATGGAATGAAACTTTTTAAATCGCATAATCCTAAATATAAAGATGGGGAACAATTACGTGATTTTGTTTATGTAAAGGATGTAGTTGAAGTTTTGGCTTTTATGATGGAGAGCAAAAAGCAAAGCGGAATTTATAATCTTGGAAGTGGGAAAGCAAGAACTTTTAAAGATTTGGTTGAGGCAACTTTCTCTGCTATGAATATCAAAAGTAACATTTCATATATAGCTACTCCCATTGATATTAGAGATAAATACCAATATTTTACTGAGGCAGATATGCAAAAATTAAAAACTGTGGGTTATAAAAAAACCTTTACTAATTTAGAAGATGGAGTAAAGGATTATGTTCAGAACTATCTGATTGACAAGAAGTATTACTAGAGTTGTTCTCTCAAGTTTACTAAAAATCCTCTGATATCTTTTAGGTGATTTACAATTTCAATATTATCAATTGTATCTTCTTTATTTTCTTTAAGTTTCATTTTAGCACCTTCCAAAGTAAATCCTCTTTCTTTTATTAAATGATAAATAATTTGAAGGTTTTTTATGTCTTTTGGAGTAAATAATCTGTTTCCTTTTTTATTCTTTTTTGGTGTTAAAATATCAAATTCTTTCTCCCAAAATCGGATAGCAGAAATATTCATTTCAAACATTTTAGCAACTTCACCTATCTTGTAAAATAGTTTTTCTTTTGGTAAATTATTAAAATCCATTAGTCAAATGATTGATTATTTTGAGAAGAAATTTCTAACATCTTTTCATACTCTTCAGGGTTTAAATCATTGTAGTAGAAGTTCACAGGATTTATTTTTCTACCATCTTTATGAACTTCATAATGAAGGTGAGGAGCAACTGAAGTTCCTGTGCTTCCAACATATCCAATAACATCACCTCTTTTAACTTTTTGCCCTTTTTTTACAATGTATTTTGTCATATGAGCGTAAAGCGTTTTGTAACCATATCCATGGTCAATAACTACATGATTGCCATATCCTCTTCTACTTCTTCTTACTTTATGTATTTTACCATCCCCTGTAGCATAAATTGGCGTTCCACTTTTTGCAGAGAAGTCCATTCCAGTATGTAGTTTTCTAGTTTTATATATAGGGTGAATTCTATAACCCCATCCACTTGCCATTCGGCTTAAATCTTTATTAGAAACTGGTTGTATGGCAGGAATAGCAGCAAGCATATCGGCTTTATTTTTTGCTAATTCAATAATATCGTCAAAGGATTTTGACTGAATATAAAGTTGTTTAGTGATCTGATCAAGTTTCTTGCTCGTTTCAACTACTAGTTCAGTATTTTTAAATCCATTTAATTCTTGATACCTATTTACGCCACCATATCCAGCTTTTCTGATTGAAGATGGAATTGGGTCTGCTTCAAAAATTACTCTGTAAATATTGTCATCACGCTTTTGAATATCATCAAGAACAAGCTCAACTTGTGACAACTTATCTTGTACTAAATCATATTGAGTGGTAAGTTGTGCAATCTCTCTATTAAGAGTTTTTTCTTTAGGGCTATCAAAAAATTGAAAGAAAATCAAAACCATTACAAGTCCTAAAAATGCACTCCCCATCAGGAAGTAAAACATTCGTTTTAACTTATTTAAACTACTAAGTTCAATTCGTTTGTAACTTAGTGTTTTAGTATCGTAATAATATTTTACCTTAGCCATCTTAAAATTATTGCGCAAATTTACTTATTTTGCATTAGATAAAGCATGAAATACTGCTGATTTCTAATAACTTATTGTGAATTGTAAAATTAACAACAGAAAATGAAAGCCAATACGCTCAGACAGTTATACTTAGATTTCTTTAAATCAAAACAACATAAAATCGTTTCATCTGCCCCTATGGTTATTAAAAATGATCCTACTTTGATGTTTACAAATGCAGGGATGAATCAATTTAAAGATATCTTTTTAGGAGATTCTGATCCTAAAGATTTAAGAATAGCAAATTCTCAAAAATGCTTGAGAGTTTCGGGTAAGCATAATGATTTGGAGGAAGTAGGACATGATACTTACCATCATACCATGTTTGAAATGTTGGGGAGTTGGAGTTTTGGGGATTATTTTAAGGAAGATGCAATTAATTGGGCTTGGGAATTTTTAACTGAAGTTTGTGATCTTAATAAAGACAGGCTATATGTTACTGTTTTTGAAGGGGAAAAAGAAGATGGGTTAGAAAAGGATAATGAAGCATTTAATATGTGGAAAAACCACCTTTCTGAAGACAGAATTTTAAATGGAAATAAAAAGGACAACTTTTGGGAAATGGGGGAGACAGGACCATGTGGACCTTGTTCTGAAATCCATTTTGACAATAGAAATGATGAAGAAAGAGCAAAAGTTAGTGGTGCCGATTTAGTAAATGAAGACCATCCTCAAGTTATTGAAATCTGGAATTTGGTATTTATGCAATACAACAGATTTTCTGATGGAAATTTAAAGCCTTTACCAAATTCCCATGTTGATACTGGAATGGGCTTTGAAAGGCTTGCTATGATAATGCAAGGAGTAAAGTCAAATTATGATACTGATATTTTTCAGCCAATAATTCAAGCTATTGCTAAAAAAGCAGGACTGAAATATCGGAAAAATGAAAAACAAGATATTGCAATGCGAGTTATTGCAGATCATATTCGTGCAATTTCATTTTCAATTGCTGACGGACAATTACCATCAAATGTAAAGGCAGGTTATGTTATTAGAAGGATTTTAAGAAGAGCAGTTAGGTATGCTTATACTTTCTTAAACCTTAAAACTTCATTTATGCATGAATTGGTTGCTGTACTTTCTGATCAAATGGGAGAACAGTTTGAGGAATTAAAAGCTCAAAAAGAGTTAATACAAAAAGTAGTAAAAGAGGAAGAAGAATCGTTCTTACGAACTCTTGAAGATGGCTTAAAAAGGATAGAACAAATCACTAAAAATGCAAAAGAAGAGATTTCAGGAAAGCAAGTTTTTGAACTTTATGATACTTATGGTTTCCCTACTGACTTAACAGCTCTTATTTTAAGTGAGCAAAACTTAGGTTTTAGTCAAGAGGAATTTGATGTTGCTATGCAAGAGCAAAAAGACAGGTCAAAACAAGCGGGTAAAATTGAAAAAGGAGATTGGACTGTGCTGATAGAAGATGAAAAAGAAGAATTTGTTGGCTATAAAAATTTAGAAACTGAAGTTAAGATTACAAGATACAGAGAAGTAACTTCAAAAGATGGGAAACAATATCAGTTGGTGTTTAATTTAACACCTTTTTATCCTGAAGGTGGTGGTCAAGTTGGTGATACTGGAACAATTTCTTCTCCAAGCGAATCAATAAATATTGTTGATACTAAGAAGGAAAACAAGTTAATTGTTCATTTTTCTGATGCATTGCCAACTGATGTTAATGCAAAATTTTCTGCAAAAGTAAATGCAATTGATAGAAAAGCATCTGCAAGAAATCATACTGCAACTCATTTATTGCACGAAAGTTTGCGAACTATTTTAGGAGAGCATGTGGCTCAAAAAGGATCATTGGTAAACCCAAATTATTTGCGTTTTGATTTTACTCATTTTTCAAAAATTGAAAAAGCTGATTTAAAAAAGATAGAAGTAGATGTAAATGCTAAAATTTTAGCAAATATTGCTCTGAATGAACATAATAATCTGCCACTTAAAAAAGCTGAGGATTTGGGGGCGATTATGTTATTTGGCGAAAAATATGATGATGTAGTGCGTATGATTCAATTTGATTCATCCAAAGAATTGTGTGGCGGAACACATGTAAATGCTACTGGAGAAATAGGGCTTTTTAAAATCCTTTCGGAAGGCTCTACTTCATCAGGAATTAGAAGAATAGAAGCGATTACAGGTCCTAATGCCTTAAATTATCTTAATGACAAAGAGAATTTATTGAATGAAATTGCTGGCTTGGTTAAGAATAAGGATTTGAAAAAAGGGGTGGAGCAGTTAATCACAACTAATAAAACTTTAGAAAAACAAATTTCAACTTTTAAAAAATCAAATGCAGGGAATGTGAAAGAGGATTTATTAAAAGAAGCAGTTGCCGTAAATGGCATTCGTTTTATTGCTCAGGAAGTTGAAATGGAAGCTGAGGATATGAAGAATGTTTCTTTTGCATTAAGAAAAGAAGAAAACCTAGCAATGGTATTGGCTGCTACAGTTGGCGATAAAGCGTTACTCACAGTTATGATAACTGATGATTTAGTAGCTAACGGTATGAATGCTGGGGCAATGATTAGAGAAATTGCTAAGGAAATAGAAGGTGGAGGAGGTGGACAGCCTTTCTTTGCTACAGCTGGTGGTGCAAATCCAAGTGGAATTACAAATGCTTTAGAAAAAGCAAAAAGTTTGATTTAAAATAAAAAAAGCCTGCTATATAGCAGGCTTTTTTTTTATTTAAGAATTTAATCTCTTAGAATCTGTAAGAAAGTCCAAAACTGAAAGTTCCTTCTCTTTTCTTTGTTACAGCATCTTCACTTGTAGGCATCATGTAGTTTGGCTCAACATAAAGGCCATTCCATACGTTAAAAGCAAATCCTACACCAACTTTCATGTTGTCAGATCCGTCTTTAGTTGGCATTTGCAATGCAGCATAAGCGCCTTCCATTTGAGCAATATTATAACGCACCCAAATGTCATAACCATCTTCTGCAACTTCTGCAACTCCTGCAACAGTCTCATTAACTTCAGTAGTTAAAGGATCATCTAATACAGCAGTAACACCAGCAGTAGTGATTACGTTATCTCCTTTAGCTAATCCTACAGTAAAGGCATCATTCACCATGTATCCAATACCCATATTTGAGGTAATTTTGTCCATAGTTTCAGTTTGGTCACCATCATATGAAGTAACGACCATAAATTGTGCAGAAGCTACTAATGTTGATAGCGCAACAACTGCAGTTAACAATACTTTTTTCATTTTTTTATTTTTTTAAATGATTAATAATGGCTGCAAGATAGTAATACTACTATTGACTACTGCGATTTCAGATATACACTTCTCAACACCTTATTGTTAGTTGCTAGGTTGGTTTAGACATAAAAAAAAGGGCTGCAAAAAGCAGCCCTTTAATATATTATTTACTGTGAAACCCTTATAGACCTACATTTAAAGTTAACCACATGTACTTAGTATCAGCATCATTAACCATAGATAAGCCTAAACCAGCATTGTCATTTAATGAATAACCTAACGAGATCTCAGTAACATCTCTGTCAGCTGATACTCCTGTTGTTTCATTAGTTACATTATGCATAGTGTAACCTAAATTAATTCCAGAAATATTGTAAGTTAATCCGTAAGATAACATTTCATCACCTGCATTTAAGTAAGCCATTTGACCACTGTTAGCATATCCACCAGACATATTAGTTCCAGCCATGCTAAATCCATCTAAACCATTAACTGCATCAGCTTCAGAGTAAACAGTTTGAGACACATTTACACCCATGTCATCATTTACAGCATAAGATAAACCAATTACTCTCATGTCATCACCTTCCCAGTCAGAATTCATAGAAGCAGAGATTCCAGCTCCCATTACCTCACCTGAGATATCAATTCCAGTAGCAGCATCATCACTAGCTGTTCTAGTCATGTATAACATGTTCACATTCCATCCATTGAACTCTCCAGAAGCATTGATATACATGTTACCTACGTTATCAGTTGCAGCAGCATCAGCAGCCTCAACACCTGTAACAGCATGTGTTCCTGAATAGTCTATTGCCCCTGTAGAGTCGTTTAAACTATAAGTTCCAGCAACAGCATCAACAGCATCAACAGCATCAACAGCAGCAGAATACCCTGTGTTTGCGCTAGCATACCCTACAGTAATTGTAGCCATGTCAGTTAATCCTAGGTCAAATTTAAACCCATCCCATGTTGTTCTGTTAGTAGCCCAATCATTAGAAGACACTAAAGCTCCTGAACCATAGTTTAACGCTTGACGACCAGCAGTTACAGTAGCGTAACCCATTAAGTCAGTAGAAGCATATGCTTCATAAACGTTCATTGTTAGCTCACCAGTTGCTGCTTGGTTAGATAACGTGTAATTAAGGTCAGAACTAAGGTGAATTCCCCAGTCAGATCCTCCCCAAGTAGCACCTAAAGTAGCTCTTTGGCCAGTCATTTGATAACCTTCATCACCACTCATATCAATTCTTGTTCTAGAATCAACATTCCAATCTTGAGCGAAAGTAACTGTTGTCATTAATCCCATTGCTAAGAGTAATGCGTTTTGTAAATTTTTTTTCATTTTTTTAAATTTTGATTAATACAAGTGCAAAGATAAACCTCTTAAACAACTGAGACCTAAAAAAAAGCACTCTTTTTAACAATTAAATGTTTGTATTGCAGTTAATCGACTGTAAATAAGCAAATTAGGCTGTGTAGTTTTTTGCTGATATTTCCCTTAAAAATATTAAAATCAGCTGAAAATGAGCCTAAAAACATAAAATTACAGCAAAATTACGCTTGTTTTTTAGAAATTATTGTGTCATTATACCCCTTTTGGGACGTTTTGAAGCGCTTTTTACTGCTAAATATGCTCGTATACTAGTAGTAAAAGCTCGTTTTTAGTACTTAAGCCACTTCCAAATCTCCCTATAAGTAGCTTTCTTACCATACATTAGTATTCCTGTGCGGTAAATACGCCCAGCCAACCAAGTAGTCGCTATAAAGGAGGCTATAAGTATTCCTATAGAAAGGGCTAATTCCCAGTTTGCTACACCAAATGGAAGTCTTACCATCATTATTACTGGAGAGGTAAAAGGTATCATGCTCATCCAAAAAGCCAATGTGCCATCTGGGTTTTCCATTATGGGTGTTATCAACACAAACGAGAGTATTAATGGAATAGTTATTGGAAGTACAAATTGTTGGGTGTCTGCTTCTGCATCTACTGCCGATCCAACTGCTGCAAATAATGCGCTATACATAAGGTATCCCGCTAAAAAGTAAAATATAAATGCTAAGAAAATCTGTACAAGATTTATTCCTCCAGTAAGTTCAGCTACTTGTGCTAATATCACTGATTGATCAGAACTGTTCATTTCAGTAGCCATAACATTTGCATCTAAAAAGGCAAGTTCCGCTACAGTTGATATGATTATTGTAAGGAGTATCCAGAGTACAAATTGAGTAAGTCCTACTAAAGCTACCCCTAGTATTTTACCCATCATTAGTTGAAATGGCTTAACAGATGAGATAATTACCTCTACAATTCTGCTGGTTTTCTCTTCAATAACACCTCTCATAACCATAGTTCCGTACATAAAAATGAACATATATATAAGTATACCACTAATAAAACCGATTCCCATACTTGCTTCAGCTTGGGAATTACTTGTATTTCCATCTTCTGAAATTATCTTGGTAGTGATGTTGATTTCTGTACTTGCATCTTCTAGAATTTGCAAATCAATTCCTAAAAGTTTTAATTTTTCGTGCTCTATAAGTTGTTCTAGTTGCCTTTCTATGGATTTACTTACTGATAAACTAATCTGCTGATTGGAATAAAGTGTAAAATTTTCTCCCTCTATATATAGTAGTGCATAAAAGGGGCTTTCGCTAAAATCAGTTTTAAGTAGTTCCGCTTCTGATGTAGGGATAGTTGTAAAGTGGATAAACTCACTATCTTCCAAAATGTAGTTTGCATCTTCATTTAGCGCAATTATTCTGTTCTCTTGATTTTCTTCTGCTAAGTAGGTAGGAACTATCAAAAGTGCTGCCATAAGGATTGGACCAAGAATTGTCATTATAATAAATGACTTTTTCCTTACCCTTACTAGGTATTCTCTTTTTATAATGAGCCAGATTTTATGCATTGTTCACAGCTTTTATAAAGATATCTTCCATGGTTGGCGTTTCTTTTTTAAAAGAAATGATTTCTGTATCTTTTAAGATGCTTTCTAAAATTTCTTTAGCTGATTTTCCTTCTTTCAGCTTGATATGATAATTATTGTCTTTACCTGAGACAATAGTGAAAATATCATTCTCTTGTAGTTCTCCATCTGACGTGACAATTTCAAAAGTATTAGCAGCAAATTGTTTTTTAATATCTTCAATTGTCCCTTCTAATATAGTCTTTGATTTATTGATAAGTGCAATATGATCACAAATTTCTTCAACAGATTCCATCCTGTGAGTTGAGAAAATAATTGTTGTTCCTTTTTCAGCTAGTTCCAGAATTTCTTTTCTGATAATAGCAGCATTTATAGGGTCAAAACCAGAAAATGGCTCATCAAAAATTAAGAGTTTTGGCTCATGAATTACAGTTACAATAAACTGTATTTTTTGTGCCATTCCTTTACTTAGTTCTTCTACTTTTTTATTCCACCAACTTAAAATATCTAGTTTTTCAAACCAAAATTTTAATTTTTCTAAAGCTTCATTGTAGCTCATTCCTTTTAGTTGAGCTAGATAAAGAGCTTGCTCCCCAACTTTCATTTTTTTGTAAAGCCCTCTTTCCTCTGGCATGTAGCCAATTTCAGAGATGTGATGTTTTTGTAAAGGTTCTCCATCAAAAATTACTTCACCACTATCTGGTGCAGTAATCTGATTAATGATGCGCATTAAAGTAGTTTTTCCTGCTCCATTTGGTCCAAGTAAACCGTATATACTTCCTTTGGGTACTGAAATATTTGCATTTGTTAATGCAGTATAATCTCCATATTGCTTTACAACATCTTTTACTATAAGGAGGTCTTTCATATGTTTGAGGCATTAGTTTTTAGCCACTAGTTATTTTTTAACCAAACATTTCTCTTACTCTATCAAAAAATGATTTATCACTTCTTGTTGGGTTTGGCGTAAAAGTATCTGATTTCTTGCAGCTTTCAAAGAATTTCTTTTCTTCTTTTGATAAACCCTGAGGAGTCCAAACATTGACATGAATGAGTAAATCTCCTTTACCATATGCATTTACTGAGGGCAATCCTTTTCCTTTTAATCTTAGAATTTTACCGGATTGTATTCCTTCTTCTAATTTAATTTTTACTTTTCCACTTACTGTTGGTATTTCAGATGAAGTTCCAAGTGCAGCATCAGCAAAACTAATATAATGGTCAAAGTGTAAGTTTTGTCCATCACGGATTAAAGTGTCATGATCTTCAATTGCAATAAGAACGATTAAATCTCCATTTATTCCTTCTAGTGGAGCTGCATTTCCTTTTCCGCTAACTTTAAGTTGCATCCCATCTTCAACTCCTGCAGGAATTGTAATTTTTACAGTTTCAGTTTCTTTAAGCATTCCATTTGCATCTGTTCCTGATGGGCGCTTATCAATACTTTTTCCATTTCCATTACAATGTGGGCAAGGGCTTTGAGTTTGCATTTGCCCTAAAATTGTATTACTAACTCTAGTTACTTGTCCACTTCCATGGCAAGTTCCACAAGTTGTGAATGTTACGCCGTCAGCATTTACTAATCGGCTAACTTTTATCTTTTTCTCAACTCCTTCAGCAACTTCTTTTAGGTTTAATGAAAGTCTGATTCTTAGGTTACTGCCTTTTACAACTCTTCTTCCTCTTTGTCGGCCTCCACCACCAAAACCACCTCCTCCAAAAATATCACCAAACTGACTGAAAATGTCATCCATATTCATTCCTCCACCACCGAATCCACCCCCAGCACCACCACCCATTCCAGCATGTCCGTATTGGTCGTATCTTTGTTTTTTCTCAGCATTGCTTAATACATCATAAGCTTCAGCAGCTTCTTTAAATTTTTCTTCAGCAGCTGGGTTGTCAGGGTTTTTGTCAGGATGATATTTCACAGCCATTTTTCTGTATGACTTTTTTATTTCCTTAGCATCAGCATTTTTGCTAACGCCTAACACATCATAGTAATCTCTTTTTGACATTTTTTATTCTTTATTAGCAACTACAACTTTTGCATAACGCAAAACTTTTCCGCCAAGCATGTATCCTTTTTCTATTGCATCTACAATTTTACCTTTCATATCATCAGATGGTGCAGGAATGTTTGTAATTGCCTCATGAAAATCAGTATCTAACTCTTTACCGATAGGATCTTCCAATTCAGTAAGTCCTTTCTTCTCAAGTTCTGATTTTAGTTGTTTGTAGATTAAAACCGTACCATCTTCATCACCATAATTATTGGCTTTTATAGATCTTTCAAAATTATCCAGAATTGGCAGTAGAGTAGACATAATGTCCTTATTAGCAGTAGTAAAAAGTTCAATTCTTTCCTTAGTAGTTCTTTTTCTAAAGTTTTCAAACTCAGCAAAAAGTCTTAGGTTTTTATCTTTTTCAGTTGCTAATAACTCCTCAGTAGTTGGAGGGATTACTTCCTCTTTTACTTCTTCCTTCTCTGATTTTTCAGTATTGTCATCTGCAATTACCTCTTCAGTGTTTTTCACTTTTTTAGTAATTTCTTGTTCTTCTTGTTTTTTTTTACTCATGATAATTTTGTATTACACTACATATAATAGTGCAAATAGTTTGCCAAAGGCATTTATAAGTCAAACTGTCAGTTTATTTTTTTTGGGATTCAAGGAATCTGTGTAATGCAGGGCCTTTTAAGTCTTTTGCAATAATTATTCCTTTGCCGTCAATTAGCACATTGCTAGGAATAGAAGGAATGCCATATTTATTAGATCCTTCTGATTGCCAGCCCCCTAAATCAGAAACATGATATTCCCAAAAAAGTTGATCTTTATTTATTGCTTTTACCCATGCTTTTTGCTTGGAATCAAGGGATAAACTGTAGATTTCAAAACCATTTCCGTTTTTGAATTTCTCTTTGTTAAATTTACGGTAAGCATCAACTAGATTTGGGTTTTCTCTCCTGCAAGGTAAGCACCAACTTGCCCAAAAATCAATAAGGACTAGTTTTCCTTTTAATGAAGATAACTTCATTTTATTTCCTGTTGGATTGTTATATGCGAGTTCAGGTGCAATGTCTCCTATTTTTAATCCTATTTCTTGTGCTGAAGCAACTGATGTAAGTATGCTAAAAGCAATTATTAATATTTTATTCACTAATCTATTCTTGTAATTTGTGCTCCAATAGCATTTAATCTTGTGTCAATATTTTGATATCCTCTATCAATTTGCTCAATGTTGTGTATTGTGCTTTCTCCATCAGCAGCAAGTGCAGCTAATAATAATGAAACTCCAGCTCTAATATCAGGAGAAGTCATGGTTGCTGCTTTAAATTGATACTCATGATTTAGTCCAATAACTGTTGCTCTATGAGGATCGCATAGAATAATTTGAGCTCCCATATCAATCAATTTATCCACAAAGAATAATCTTGATTCAAACATTTTTTGGTGTATTAGTACAGATCCTTTAGCTTGAGATGCAACAACTAAAATAATTGATAACAAATCAGGAGTAAATCCTGGCCAAGGAGCATCTGAAATAGTTAAAATTGAACCATCAATAAAGGATTGTATTTCATAACTATCTTGTGAAGGAATATAAATATCATCTCCTCTTCTTTCCATTTTGATTCCTAATTTTGCAAAAACAGACGGAATTAATCCTAACTCATTATAAGCTACATTTTTAATAGTAATCTCTGATTTTGTAATTGCAGCTAATCCTATAAAAGACCCTATTTCAATCATATCAGGAAGTATTCTGTGCGTACATCCTCCAAGATATTCAACACCTTCAATGTGTAACAAATTAGAGCCAACACCAGTAATTTTAGCCCCCATTGAATTTAACATTTTGCATAATTGTTGCAAGTAAGGTTCGCAAGCAGCATTGTAAATGCTCGTTTTTCCTTTAGCCATTACGGCTGTCATTACAATGTTTGCAGTTCCAGTAACTGATGCTTCATCAAGTAACATATCTGCCCCTTTTAGCTCATCAGCAGTTACTCGGTAGAACTGTTCTTTACTGTCATATACAAATTTAGCGCCTAGATTTTCAAAGCCAATAAAGTGTGTATCTAATCTTCTTCTTCCGATTTTATCGCCACCAGGCTTTGGAATATATCCTTTTCCGTATCGAGCTAAAAGAGGTCCTACTATCATAATTGAACCTCTAATTCGACTGCTTTTTACTTTATAATCTTCTGATGATAAATAATCAACATCAACATTATCGGCTTTAAAAGTATAAGTTGATTCATCAAGTTGATTTACGGTTACATTTAAGTCACGCAACAAATCAATTAAGATATTTACATCACGAATGTTCGGCACATTTTCCATTCTTACTTCCTCAGGAGTAAGTAATACGGCACACAAAACTTGCAATGCCTCATTTTTTGCCCCTTGCGGATGTAAATCTCCTTTTAGTTTTATTCCTCCTTTTACTTTAAATGTAGCCATTTAGTAATTCTTTTTATAATTCTTTTTATAATTTTTTTTCTTCCCGTTATTCTTTTTATTGCTGTTAGCACCTCCTTGCCTTACGGATGCTGAACGGATAAATTCAAAATCATCAGCAAGTTTTAACTCATCATTAGACATTTGCTTAAGATGCAAACGAATAATGTTATTATCCACTGAACTTTCATTGAATAAAATGTAAGATTTTTTCATCTGATTAGCAATCATTCCAGTCATAATTTCTTTCTCAGAGCCCTCCATTTTCATGGCAGTTTTTATCATTGTAGGGATCGTATTTCCGTAATATGAGAAACGAATTTTATTGCTAGGATAGGTCATTGGCTCTGGTTTTTCTTCTAACTTTTCAGCCTCTGGTTTAGGGTAAGGTGATTTTATATCAAGTTTAAAATCAGACATTATATGCAAGTGATCCCAAAGCTTATGAGTAAATTCCTTTACATCTCGCAAGTGAGGATTCATTTGTCCCATAAATGCAATGATTGCATCTACACATTTTTGTTGTTCTACTTTATCAGTTAAGCTAGTAGCGTGATTAATCATTTTATGAACATGCCTTCCGTATTCAGGTATCGTTAGATGATCTCTCTCAGTATTGTATTCCATGAAAATATATTTGTAGCAAAAGTAATAAAAAAAGCCCACCAAATTGGTGAGCTTTTGTCTAATCTCTAACATCTATATGCTAGTATCTATTTCTAAAATCCTAAAGTAAGTCCTAAAAGATAATTTCTTGTTGCTTCAGGAAAATAAGCAGCCATATTGTAGCCTCTTTCGCTATCAGCATTTACATAATGATCGTATTCTCTAGGGTCATAACCATCAGAAACAAAACGATACACCCAAGCATTGCTTACATATTCGTTATCTAATAAGTTGTTTACTTGTAAGGTAAGTTTTGCAGTTTTAAATATTTTACTGTCCCATTCATAAGCTAATCTTAAATTATTTACTAAATAATCATCTAATTTTCTATCATCAGAAGAAGTGTTATCTATAAATTGCTCACCAACATATTTGCTTATAAAATCAATACTGATATTTTTATCTACTTTATAATTGAAAATTGAAGCCCAAATAGCTGTTGGAGAAAAAGCTAAATCAGTGTTTTCATAATCTATTTTTTCTTGCCCCCAAGTATCCCAATTGTCAACATATTCAGTGTGGCTAATTATTTTGTTTTCTGATAGCGTCATGTTTCCTGCCCAAGTCATTTTATCAGACAACTTGTATGTAGCTTCAAGCTCAATTCCTTTTCTGTACGACTCATCAATATTTGCTCTTCTATATGCGCCTACATCATTAATTTGTCCAGTAAGTACTAACTGATTTTCATATTTCATGTGGTAAAGATTTACACCTAATGAAAATTTCTCTCCACTTTGTTTGTACCCAACTTCAGTATCGTAAAGTGTTTCATGTGATGGATATTCATCAGCTTTATTTTCTACATAATCATTTCTGTTCGGTTCTTTATTGGCTACTGCAAATGACACATAAATGGATTGGCTCTGGTTTAAATCATGAAAAAGCCCGATTTTTGGATTGAAAAATGCATGAGATACTTCTTGTTCGGATGGCACCCCATTTCT
>Ga0233427_10001490_pt1 | contig 24891 bp, 20 predicted proteins | sample SI_118_April2016_5_FD_179885 | JGI IMG/M metagenome (GOLD analysis project Ga0233427, IMG submission 179885) | Seawater microbial communities from Saanich Inlet, British Columbia, Canada - SI_118_April2016_100_MG | ecosystem: Environmental > Aquatic > Marine > Inlet | place: Canada: British...
CCCGGCCACGAGCGCCATGCCCGCAGCGATCGCCCCGTAGACCAGCACGGTTCCGAGGTCCGGCTGGAGAATGATGAGGCCCACCGGCACCGCCACGAGGAGCACAGCCACCACCACCCGCGGCGCTGATGGCTCATCGTCGCGGGCCAGCCACGCCGCCAACGCCAAGAGCAGGACCACCTTGCCGAACTCAGAGGGCTGGAACTGGATTCCGCCGAACTGGAACCATGCCCTGGCTCCCTTCACCTCGATCCCCACGACCAGGACCGCCCCGAGCACACAGAGCATGCTCACATACACAAGTGGCACAAAGCGATGCAGGCGTCGGTGGCCGAACCAACTTGCCAGCACCATGGCGGCCACCCCGAGACCAGCCAACCTTGCCTGGCGAACCAGGTGGAACGTCTCGGCCGGCCTGATCTCAGTGGCCGGGCCACGCGTAGCCGAATAGACCATGACCACCCCGATGAGGGCAACCGCTATGGCAAGGGAGGGAAGGGCCAGGTCCACGTGGCGCAGCACACGGGGCCGGTCGTAGTCGGGCCTACGGAGGTCGACCATCAGCCATTCGCCCCGGTTTCGAGGACGCTGCCGAAGACCGCCATGACGTCATCCAGGAGGCTCTCGCAGTCCACCCGTACGCCCCTCACCCTCACGGTTCCCGAGGCATCCAGCGATGGGCCACCCGTGGCGGTCGAAGAGGTGTCGGCTGCATCGAGGCGATCCAGGGTGTTGCCAGACCTCCACTCGTACCACTCGAGGCAGAGCGGGAGCGCCACTGAGCGGGCATACCGGACGGAAGCCTGCGGCGCTTCCGGCACGGTCCCCTCGACCACCTTCTCCATGATCCTGGCAACGAGCGGGGCGGCAACAGAGCTACCGAATCCGGCCTCCTCCAGGATGGCGACTATTGCAAACGTGGGCTCGAGTACCGGCCCGAAAGCGGCGAACAGGGAGGTGTCCGCCTTGCCGCGGACCTCCGCCGTGCCTGTCTTGCCGGCAACCGGATACGTCTCCAGGGGGAAATAGGCACCGCCGGTGGCCAGTGAGTTGAACGCCTGGTAGGCGGTGCCCTCCTGGTCTGCGGTCACGCCGCTGAGGCCCTCGAGGACACGCCACCTGAAGCCGGGATCGATCGCCACCTCGGAGAGGACCCGCGGGCCGAACTGGCGCACCACCGAGCCATCTCGTTCCACCACCCGGGAGACGACGTTGGGTGAGAGACGAATCCCACCATTGGCGAAGGTGGCGAAGGCATTCGCCAGTTGCAGCGGCGTGACGAGGACCTCGCCCTGTCCGATGGCCGTAATGACGTTGTCGCCGGTGGACCAGCCCCATTCCGGGAAGGCAATCGGATTCAACTCGTTGCGCTGCCTCCGGTTGGCCGGCGTCGGCAGGTACCCGTTCTGCTCGAACGGCAGGGTGATTCCGGTCTCCAGTCCAAGGCCGTAGGCACCGGCAGCCTCCTGGATGGCCGTGTCCCGGTGGTCGGTACGGGTGTAGATCGACTCGCCGATCCGGTAGTAGTAGACGTCGCTGGAGACCGTGAGGCTCCTGCTCAGGTCTACGTCGTCGTACGGCTTCTCCCCTGCGTTGACGTAACGGCAACCCGGCGGTGGGTCACGCGGGTCGACGTCACCGCAGCCGTGCAGGATGTAGGCACCCGGATCGTCCCAGAGTTCGTCGGCCGGCGGGATCGGACCGACGCCGAATACGCCCTCGTGCCACGCCGCGTGGGCGGTGAAGAGCTTGAAGGTGGAACCGGGGGCGTACTCGCCCTGGATCGCCCGGTTGAACATAGGCAGGTCGTTGGCGGGATCGTTCAGTTCCGTCCACTGCTCCAGACTGAACCCACCAATGGACATGGTGGGGTCGTACGAGGGGAATGACGCCATCGCCACCACGTCACCATTGCCGGGATCCAGGATCACCACCGCTCCGCCGGGTACGTCAAAGGGTGGCAGGAGCTGACCTGGTCTCTGGGGATCAGCCTCCGGTTCCTTGGTCCTGGCCCGGTGGACTGACCTCTCCAGCTCTGTCTCCACGAGGAACTGAACATCGACGTCTATCGAGAGGACCAGGTCGGCACCGGGGATGGGCGCCATGTACAGGTCGTCGCGCTCCCGCAGGATCTCACCCAGGCGGTCCACCTCGACCACCTTGCGGCCGGCCACCCCCCGGAGATCGTCCTCGAACATCAACTCCACTCCGGCCTTCCCGATCTTGTCACGGAGCCTGTAATCCTTGCCGGCTGGGGGGCGTCGGCTCTGGAGTTCCCGGTCGTTGATCGAACCAACCCAACCCAGCAGGTGGGTGGCGAGATTTCCGTAGAGGTACGACCGGACCGTGGTCTCAGCCACCCTCACGCCGGGAAAGCGTTCAGGCCGCTCGCCGAAGAACACGAGGAGGTCCTCGCCGACGTCGTGAGCGACGGGAATGTCGTCGTAGAGCCCGTAGGAGGGATCCGCCAGCGCACGCCGGATGTCCACGACCTTCACCAACCTGCCCGACCGGTTTATCTCGATCGCTATCTCCGTGAACATGCCGAGCAGGTCGCCCTCGTCCAGCCCGGCCTTCTCCAACTCGTAACGGTTCATGGTGAGAACGGTTGTGAGGCGGTTGCCGACCAGCGTCCTGCCCTTCACGTCCATGATCTGCCCCCGTGGTGCAGGGACGGGAATCACCCGGGTGATGTTGCTGCGCGCCGTGACGGCCGCCTGCTCGCTGATCATCACCTGCAGGTACCAGAGGCGCGCTCCGAGTGCGACGAACATCGACAGTCCGATGATGGCGAGGAGGCGCATCCGGTAGCGGCTGGCCTCGTTCACCCCCGCAACTCCACTCCCGAACCACGTACGTCCACGTTGACAGGCAGGCCCCCGGTGACGGCCCAGCGCACCGCCCGACTGGTCGGTACCGCCAGAGCCACCGACATCACGGAGGCCACCAGAGCGGTACGTGCCAGCCGCTCCACATCAACGCCGTGCAGGCCGAAGAGCCCCCCGACAAGCATCGTGGAGAGCACCCCGATCACCATCGCGGCCATCAGGCCAGCCGTCAGGAACGGCCGGGTGGAACGGGCCAGTCGGACCACGAGGTGGCTGGTCGCAACAGCCATGGGGGCATACACGAGAGCGTGCAACCCCATCGGGGTGGCGGTAATGGTGTCATGAAGAAGACCCGCGCAGAAGGCCACAACGGCTCCCCTCTCGGGCCCCCCGTGGAACCCGGCCAGGATCGACACCAGCAGAAGCAGCTCCACGGAGACTCCGCTGACACGAATCTCCTCGAAGACCGTCACCTGGACTGTCGCGGCGGTGAGGAGGACCGCCACGACCCTCAACCTCCCGGTCATCGGTTCCTCACCCCCGCTCCAGCGGTCCGGCATCGGCCTGGCGTTGGTCCAGCACGACGTTCACGAAGCTGAGGTGTTCCAGGGATGCGGCTGGCTCCACGATGATCTCCCGATCCAGGTCGGCGCCCGCGTCTGGATCGATCACCCGCCCAACCGGAATATCGGCCGGGAACCTGCTACGGCCACCTGAGGTGACCACCACCTCGCCGATCGCCACCTGCACGTCGGGCCTGATGCCAGCATCGATCACGAGATGGCCGCTGGTGCCGCCACCGCGCGCCAGTCCCTCGTCCTGGGAGCCCACGAGGCGCACCCCGACCCGGAAGGCCGGGTGTGTCGCCAACCTCACGATGGACCGGGAGCGGTCCACAACCTCAAGACGCCCGACGAGGCCGGCGCCTGTCACGACCGCCATTCCCTCCGCTAGGCCATCGTCGAGACCCTTGTCCACCTCAATGGTGTGACTCGAGGAGTTCCCGGGGGGCGTGCCAAGTATCCGTACCACGACCGTGTCGAGCTTGGCGTATTCGATGCTGACCTCGCCCATGAGGCGCTTCAGCAGCTCCCCGTCGGCCTCCGAGGAGAGCTGGCGTCCACGCATCCGGGCCAGCTCCTTCTCCAGGCGCTCTGTCCTGTCGCGCAGGTCGTCGTAGTCGAAGACGCCCAGCCATGCCGAGCGGAGGGGTCGCGCTGCGCTCTCCGACACCGAGCGGACCGGGTCAAGAAGGTCCCTCATCCCTTGCTGGAAGGAGTCCAGTGGCCCGAATCCCCTGAACTGCATCGTGAGCAGGGTCAGGGCCGCGACTATGACCAGGAGGAGCGTCGGCCGGGAACGCCCCGTGGGTTGCGGGGCCGCCACTTGTTAGCGCCCGTCGTCGCCGAAGATCATCTCTCCGTACCTGGAGAGATTCTCCAGGATCAGGCCAGCTCCCTTGACGACTGCTCCGAGTGGATCGGCAACGACCCGGGCGGGCATGCCCGTCTCGGCACGGATCCTGTCGGGCAGGCCGATTAGGAGTGATCCGCCGCCTGCCAGATGAATTCCGTGTTCCATGATGTCGGTGACCACTTCGGGTGGAGTCCTGTCCAGGGTCACCGTCACGGCGTCGATGATCGACTCGACCGGCTGCTCGAGGGCTTCGCGGATCTCCCGGGTGGAGAACTCAACGGACTCGGGCAACCCGGTCAGCAGGCTCCTACCCGTGACCGCCGCCCTGAACTCCCGGGTGAGCGGATGCGCCGAGCCGAGGCGGACCTTGATGGCCTCGGCGGTCCGGTCGCCGACGTCCACCCCTTTGTCCTTTTTCAGGAACTGCTTGATGGCGTCGTCCATCTCGTCACCGCCGATACGCGATGACTGACAGGCAACCACCCCCCCGAGGGAGACGACAGCCACCTCGGTGGTTCCACCGCCGACATCAACCACCATGGAACCGGTCGGATCGGCCACCGGCAGCCCGGCACCGATGGCCGCAGCCATCGGCTCGTCAACGATGTAGACCGGCGGGCGGGCACCTGCGAACTCAGCCACCTCCTGCACCGCCCGGCGTTCGACGCCCGTCACGCCCGACGGCACGCAGATGACCATGCGGGGCTTGGCCCAGCGGCGGCTGTGGACCTGCTGGATGAAGTAGCGGAGCATCTTCTCGCAGTTCTCAAAGTCGGAGATGACACCGTCCTTGAGTGGTCGGACCGCCCGGATGTGAGGCGGGGTACGCCCGATCATCCGCTTCGCCTCGCCACCTACAGCCAGCAGGGTCTCGTCCATAGCGTTCACTGCGACCACCGACGGCTCGTCCAGGACGACCCCCTCGCCGCGCACCAGCACCAGCGTGTTGGCGGTTCCGAGGTCCACGGCGATGTCCCGGGTGCCGAAGGCGGCGCGGCTGGGTGCCTGGCGCCTGACCTGTCGAACTACGTCTTCGGCCATCGACCGGGCGCTCCGTCTGATTGCGCGGGGAGGCTGAATTGCCCGCCGCTTGCTACGGAGAAGTTAACGCGTTCCCCACCGAATTGCCACTCAGGGTGCATATGCCACCACCCTGCGCGAGTAGTCCATTTCTGGGACCTCAGCCCTCCAGGGCCGGAAAGAAGATCCCGATCTCACGATCAGCTGACGACTGGGAATCCGACCCGTGGACCAGGTTCTCGGTGAAGAGGGTCCCGAGATCGCCTCGGATGGTGCCGGGAGCGGCCTCACGGGGATTGGTGGTACCCATCATCGAGCGAACGACAGCGAAGGTCTCCTCAGGGCCCTCTATGACCATCACCATCGCCGGCGACCGGGACATGAAGGAAACCAGATCCTCGTAGAAGCCTTTTCCGACGTGCTCCTCGTAGTGCCGGGCGAGGGTGTCGCTGTCCAGGTGGCGCAACTCCGCGGCCACGACCTTCAGGCCCTTGCGCTCGAAGCGGCCGACAATCTCTCCTACGAGGCCACGTTCGACGGCGTCGGGTTTGCAGATTACGAGGGTTCGATCCATAGCGGCAGGATATGACCACCCGACTCGCCTAGGCGCGAATCAGGTGTCGAAACCGTCCTCGTCCAGATCAACCACGTCACCGAGGGCGGCCCGGGCCGCTGCCAGCACGTAGAACGAGCCCGTCACCAGCACAAGGTCGGATTCATCGGCGGCGGCCACAGCCAGGCGGACCGCATCCACGGCATCGGGCACCACCTCGACCTCGATACGGCGCTCGCGCAGCAGCACCGCCAGGTCTGCCGCCTGCACCGCACGCGGAGAGGGCGCCGTACAGGCCACGACCAGGTCCGGGGACAGGGCCACCAACTCGTCGAGGAACTCCGTCGGCTCCCGGGGACCCAGGGTTCCGACCACCAGGATCCGACGGCCGGCGGGAAAGACGGTGGGAACCGCTGCTGCCAGGGCTCTGGCTGCATCCTGATTGTGGGCGCCATCGAGCACCACCAGCGGTTCGGTGGCCACCACCTCGAGTCGCCCAGGCACCCGTGCCGCCCCCAGCCCATCGGCCACCACCTCTGAGCTGAGAGGTGTGTCCAGGAACGCCTCGGCGGCCATCAGGGCCGTGGCGGCGTTGTCGGCCTGGTGGTCGCCATGCATCGGCAGGAAGACCTCCTCGTGCCTGCCAGCCGGGGTCCACAACTCAATCAGCTGGCCGCCCACGGCCTGCTCGGCACCACTGACGCCGAAGTCGGAACCAGCGACGAGCAGGGGCTCGGGGGATTCGGCCGTGAAGACCTCGAGGAGTTCTATGGAGGTCTCACCGAGGACGAGGGGCTGACCAGCGCTGATTATCCCCGCCTTCTCCCGGGCTATGTCGCGTCGCCAGTCCCCCGCACCATCCGTGTGATCTCGTCCGATGTTGGTGATGACCGACACCGTCGAGTCACACACGTTCGTGGCGTCGAAGCGGCCCAGCAGACCCACCTCCACGACCGCGGCGTCGACGGCCTCGTTGCTGAACCAGAGGAAAGCCGCCGCCGTCAGCAACTCGAAGTAGGACGGCGCGGTGGCAACCACTCCCGCATAGCGCTCCAGGTCCGCCACCAGGTCCGTGAATGCATCCTCGACAATTGGTTGGCCGTCTATGGCGAGTCGTTCGCGAACGGTGTCCACGTGGGGACTGGTGTAGGCGCCGACGCGGAGGCCCGCTGCTCCCAGTAGCGCCGAGACCATTGCCGAAACCGAACCCTTGCCGTTCGTTCCGGTGACATGGACCGTTCTGACGTCGTACTGGGGATCGCCCATCGCCCTGACGAGACCGCGCATCGCGTCCAGGCTCAGCCCATGGATCCGACCCGCCGATGCCTCCAGGTTGACGAACTGATCCAGGAATCGAAGGGCGCCGCTGTAGTCGTCCACCGCCGGCCGGTCCGCCGGCCCCGTCACAGCGGTGTACCCACAGCCTGCGCTATCAGGAGGCGGCGCGGTCTGGATGATCGGCGGCACGCGGGAACACGGCAGGAGCGGTCCGATGGACCACCGAATCCACGTCCACGACCACGCGGCCGACCTCATCGTCCCCCGGCGACTCGTACATCACATCGAGGAGGACTTCTTCCAGGATGGAGCGGAGCCCACGGGCACCGGTTCCACGTTCAAGCGCCTGGGTGGCGATCGCAGATAGTGCCTCGGCGTTCACCTCCAACTCGATGTCCTCGAACTCGAAGAGTCGTTGGTACTGCTTGACGAGGGCGTTGCGGGGTTCGGTCAGGATCTTGACAAGCGCCTCGACCTCCAACTGGGACACGGATGCAACCACTGGCAGGCGGCCGATGAACTCCGGAATGAGGCCGAACTTGATGAGATCCTCGGGCCTCACGTCGGCGAACAGGGCACCCACGTCCTTCTCCGCCGATGACCTGATATCTGCGCCGAAGCCGACTCCTGCTCCGCCCTGCCTCGTCTCTATGACACGTTCCAGACCGGCAAAGGCCCCACCGCAGATGAACAAGATGTTGGTGGTGTCGATCTGCAGGAATTCCTGGTGTGGGTGCTTACGCCCGCCCTGCGGGGGCACGGCCGCCGAGGTTCCCTCCAGGATCTTCAGCAGGGCCTGCTGCACCCCCTCACCGGAGACGTCCCTGGTGATCGAGGGGTTCTCGCTCTTGCGGGCCACCTTGTCGATCTCGTCGATGTAGATGATCCCGGTCTCGGCCTTCTTGATGTCGTAGTCGGCTGCCTGGATCAGCTTCAGGAGGATGTTCTCGACGTCCTCGCCCACGTAACCGGCCTCGGTGAGGGCCGTGGCATCGGCGATGGCGAACGGAACATCCAGCATCCTGGCGAGCGTCTGGGCCATCAGGGTCTTGCCGCAGCCCGTGGGGCCCAGCAGCAGAATGTTGGACTTGGCCAACTCCACCTCGACGCCGGGACCGGTCCCGGAGCGGACCCTCTTGTAGTGGTTGTAGACGGCCACGGAAAGGACCTTCTTGGCCTGTTCCTGGCCGACGATGTAGTCGTCCAGGAATGCGTAGATCTCCCTCGGACGGGGAAGCTCGCCCAGCGAGGTCTCGGTTGGCTCGGAGAGCTCCTCCTCGATGATCTCGTTGCAGAGGTCTATGCACTCGTCGCAGATGTAGACACCCGGGCCGGCAATGAGCTTCTTGACCTGCTTCTGGGTCTTGCCACAGAAGGAACACTTGAGGAGTTCGCCCTCACCGAGCTTCGCCATATCCGACCCCCGGTCCCGTAGTCCTACTTGACGGCGGCGATCGGGCCGCTGTTGTCGGCCACGTTCCGCTGGTCGATGACCTCGTCGATGAAGCCGTACTCCTTGGCCTCCTGGGCGGTCATCACATAGTCGCGGTCGGTATCGGCGTGGATCTTCGCCATGTCCTGACCTGTGTGATGGGAGAGAATTTCCTCCAACTGGGTCTTCAGCCGCTGGATCTCACGCGATGCCAGCTCGATGTCGGACACCTGACCCTGCGCCCCGGCATAGGGCTGGTGGATCAGCACCCTGGAGTGCGGAAGGGCGAGGCGCTTGCCGGGCGTTCCAGCAGCCAGCAGGACAGCGGCAGCCGAGGCGGCCTGGCCGAAGCAGATGGTGGTGATGTCCGGCTTGACGTACTGCATCGTGTCGTAGATCGCGAACAGGGCGTTGATGTCGCCACCCGGCGAGTTGATGTAGAGGCTTATGTCCGCGTCGGGATTCTCCGACTCCAGGTGCAGCAACTGGGCGCAGATCAGGTTGGCGATCGTGTCATCTATCGGCGTACCGATGAAGATGATGTTCTCCTTGAGCAGCCTTGAGTAGAGGTCGAACGCGCGCTCGCCCCGGCTTGTCTGTTCGACCACCGTGGGAACGAGGTAATTCTGCACCTTGAGGTCTGCGAGGGTCATCTTGTTCACTCTTCTTCTCCGTCGGTCGAATCTGCGACCGAACCTTCAGTCTCCCCCACCTCGTCGCCATCGACAGGGATGGCCGCGAACTCCTCGGGAAGCTCGATCTCCGGCTCAGGCGGTTCCAGGAGTTCCCGATCCACGGGCTCACCCGCCTCGTCAACCACCTCGGCACGTTCGAACACCCACTCCAGGGCGGCCTGCTTGCGGAGGTCCGCACGGACTTCGAGCATGCGTCCGGATCGGCTGAGCGTCTCCCGGATGCCGTCCACGTCACCACCGGTCTGGGTGGCCAGCGTCCCGAGGTACTCCTCGAGCGGCTCGTCAATGTCGCCGAGGCCCTCGGCGTCGGCGACGGCACGTAGCCCCAGGTCAACCCGCGCTGACAGTTCGGCGCCTTCGCGTAGTTCCTCGCGCAGCGACTCCACGTCGCGTCCCATGGCCTCCATGTAGACGGAGAAGTCGATGCCCTGTGAGCGCATGCGCATCGCCATGTCATTGATCCGGCTGTCCACCTCGGCCTCGATGAGCATCGGCGGAATCTCCATGTCGACCAGGTCCGCTATCGCCTGGGCAACGCGATCGCGTGCGAGCATCGGGGTCTGGCCCCTACGCATCACCGAGATTCGCTCGCGGATGTCAGCGGAGAGCTCGTCGAGCGTGTCGAACTCCGAGGATGCCTCGGCGAACTCGTCGTCCAGCTCGGGAAGCACACGGGCTTGGACCTCCGACACCGTGATACGAAACGAGAGGCTGCCGTCCTCCTCGGGGTGGTCGGCGTCGAACTCCAGAACGTCTCCAGCGGAGGCGCCGCGCAGGTTCTCGTCGATCTCGGGGACCACGGCGCCTGCTCCCACCTCATAGAGGTAGTCGGTGGTGGTGAGCCCATCGACCGGCTCGCCCTCGAAGGTGCCGTCGATGTCGATTGTCACCTGGTCGCCGTCGCCCGCCGGACGGTCCACAGCCTCGAGCGTCGAGTGCTGGCCACGCAATGCCTCCAGCTGGGAGTCGACGTCCTCGTCAGCGGCCGCAGGTGAGGGGATCTCGACGCGCAGCGAACTGTGGCCGGCGATGGTCGCCCTCGGCCTGACCGGCACCACGGCATCGAAAGTGAGGTCACCCTCCTCCCGACCTCCCGTGATCTCGATCTCCGGGGAGTCAATGGCATCCACGTCATTGTCGACGAGGGCCTGGCCGTAGTAGTCGGGAAGCGACTGCTGTATCGCCTCCTGACGGCCGGCAGCCAGACCGATGCGGGCCTCCAGGAGCTTGCGCGGCGCCTTGCCGGGTCTGAACCCGGGGAGGCGGACCTCCTGGGCGATACGTCGGAAGGCGGCCTCTACGGCGACCTCGAACTCGGTCTCGTCGATGGCAACGGTCAACTTGACCCGGTCGCCATCCAGTCTTTCAAGGGTGCTGTCCACAGTCCGGGGAGTGTACCGGCGGCCCCCTGACGGCCACCCGGCGAAATGGCCCGCGGGGGCCGGCGACCGTCAGGCCAGGCTGTCGAGGATCATGGCGATGTCGTCGACGGTGGTCAGCGGATTCACGATGCAGATCCGCAGTGCCGGCTCACCGTCAACCCGTGTCGGAACCACGAAGGCGGTTCCATCCTCCATCAGCCGGGCGGACCAGAGGTCGTAGTCGGCCTGCTCCCAGCCGACCCTCCTGAAGGCGAGCACCGAGAGGACCGGATCCATTATCAGCTCCACGTGGGGAGCCGTATCCAGCAGTTCCGCTCCGGCAAGCGTCACCTCCAGGGTCCGCTCGACGGCTTCGGAGTATGCCCTGGTGCCATGGACGGCAAGCGAGAACCAGAACGGCAGGCCCCGGGCACGCCGGGTCAGGAAATGCCCGTAGTCGGTGGGATTCCACTCCGAGCCCGAGTTGATCGGATCCAGGTAGCTGGCGTGCTGTGCGTGGGCCAGCCGGGCCACCTCCGGTTGGCGGTAGAGCAGCGCACAACAGTCGAAGGGGGCGAATAGCCACTTGTGGGGGTCGATCACCACGGAGTCGCATCGCTCGATTCCGGCAAAGTGGGAGCGGGCCGACCCGGCGGCCAGCGCGGCACCTCCGTAGGCGCCATCCACGTGGAACCATGCCCCGTACTCCGCTGCGGCCTCGGCAACCTCGTCGAGCGCATCCACGACACCGAGGTTGGTGGTGCCGGCGGTTGCGACCACGGCAAAAACCTCGGTGCCCTCAGGCCGAGCTGCGATGGCGGCACGCACCTCGTCCCCACGAAGTCGCCGGTCGTCGCCGGTGGTGGCCAGTAGGACGTCCACGTCCATGACCCGGGCCGCCGAGTCGATCGAGGAGTGCGCACCGTCCGAGGCCACTACCGCCCACCTGACAGGCCGCCCCGAACCCTCCGCCTCGCGGCGACGCATTGCGTCGTCACGGGCCGCTATGAGAGCCGACAGGTTTCCCATGGTGCCCCCGGAGGCGAAGCAGCCTCCGGCACCCTCCGGGAGGCCCACCAGGTCCGCTACCCAGCGAAGCGCCTGGTTCTCGGCGTACACGGTGCCTGCCGCCTCCAACCAGGAGGTGGCGCACATCGCTGACGCCCCGACCACCAGGTCGAACAGGACCGAGGCGTTCGTGGGGGCACCCGGAACGAAGGAAAGAAACCGCGGATGGTCTGTCGACAGGCATGCCGGCGCCAGGTGGTCGGTGAAGGCTGCGAGCGCCGACTCTCCGCCGATGCCGTCGTCGGTGATGGTCTGCCCGACAGCTTCCCAGAGTTCCTGGTGGGATCGGGGACCATCCAGGGGCGGATCCGTCTTCACCCGATCAAGGGCGTAGCGGAAGATGGCCCAGGCCAGATCATCGGTCGACTCGTCGAACTCGTGCATTTTCACGTCGGCGAGACTAGGGCCTTACAGTTCCGGCCCAACTGGTCACCGGATGGTGAACGGATTGGCCATCGGCTGCTCCGACGTATTGATCCAGACGGTCTTGGTCCTCGTGAACTCTCCGATGGCGTCGACGCCGGCCTCGCGGCCGGATCCGGAGTTTCCGAAGCCGCCGAATGGCGCTACCGGCGAGATCGCCCTGTAGGTGTTGACCCACACGATCCCGGCCCTGACTGAACGCGCCACCCGATGCACACGCGACGCGTCGGAGCTGAAGATCCCTGCCGCCAACCCGAATTCGGTGTCGTTGGCCATGGCCACTCCATCGGCCTCGGTCTCAAAGGAGAGAACGGACATTACCGGTCCGAAGAGCTCGATCCGGGTGCACGCCACATCCTGGTTCGCGCACCCGAGCACAGTCGGGCGGTAGTACCAGCCGGCATCCAGTCCCTCGGGTCGGGCTCCGCCCGTGTGCAGGACCGCTCCCTGCGCTATCGACTCGACCACCACCGCCTCGATCCGGTCCCGTTGGGCGCGGGTAGCCAGCGGGCCCATCTGGGAATCGTCGTCCAGCGGGTCTCCGATGCGTATCGCCTCGGCGCGTTCAACCAGTTCGGAGATGAAACGATCGTGCATCCCCGCCTGCACCAGGACCCTGCTGCCAGCGACACAGCTCTGGCCGGACGCCCCGAAGTTCCCAGCGATCGCACCGTTGACAGCCCCATCCAGATCGGCGTCATCGAATACCAGGATCGGAGATTTGCCGCCCAGCTCCAGGGATACTGGAGCCAGGTTGAGTGCGGTGCTCGCCACTATCTGACGTGCAGTGTCCACGCCACCCGTGAACGCCACCTTCGAAACCATCGGATGACTGGTCAACGCCCTGCCGCAGGGCTCGCCGAATCCGGTAAGGAGGTTCACGACACCCGGCGGGAAGCCCACCTGGTCAAGCACCCGGGCGAACTCCAGAAGGGGTGCCGGAGCGATCTCAGAAGCCTTGATGACGACAGCGTTGCCGGCGGCCAGCGCAGGGCCGACCTTCGTGGCGGTCAGGAACATCTCCGCGTTCCACGGCACGATCGCGGCGACTACGCCGATCGGGTCCCGGGTCGTGAACACGTGCAGGTCGGGTTTGTCGATGGGCAGCGTGTCGCCCTGGATTTTGTCGGCCAGGCCCGCGTAGTAGCGGTAGTAGTCGGCAACGTACGCCGACTGGGCCCGGGTCTCGGCAGCCAGCTTCCCACTGTCGGTCGTCTCGACCTCGCCCAGCCAGTGGGCGTTTTCCGCCACGAGGTCGGCCAACCTGTAGAGGAGGCGCCCCCGCATCGTGGCCGTCATAGAGGCCCACTCCCCCGTCGTCATTGCCCGGTGTGCAGCGCGGACCGCTCTGTCCACGTCGGCTTCGGTAGCTGCCGGAGCCGATGCCCAGACCTCGCCGGTGGCCGGGTTCGTGGTGTCGAAGCGGCCACCGTCGGAGGCCTCGCAGAACTCCCCGTCGATGTAGAGCTGGTAGTCGGTCACCTGGTCGCCTCCCGGGCGGGTTTGGGTGTGGTGGATGGGCATGGCCGATCAAGGAAGTCGAGCAGTGCAGCTACGAACTCTGCCGGCGCCTCTACCGGCGGCAGGTGGTGGAGGCCCGGCAGGACCCGGGCGCTGCAGTCCGGGATCGCTGCGGCCAGGGCATCTCCCATGGCCGGCGTGGAGCCGGGATCCAACTCGCCGGTGAGAGCCAGCGTGGTGGCCGTCACCCCTGCGGCCCCGGCTGGCATAAGAGGGTCGCCGTCCACGAATACCCGGTAGGCCTCGAGGTACCCGGCCGGATCGTTGCTGGCCAGTCGGTTCCTCACCGATGCCACCATCTCCGGGTGGGCCTCCTGCCATGCCTCGTCAAACCAACGGTCGATCGCCAGATCGGCGATGGGTCCGAGGCCATCGGAGCCTGCCAGGGCAAGGCGTTCCCGTGCGCCGTGCACCTCGGTGGGAGTCCTGTCAAAGACCGTGTTCAGGAGTGCGAGACGACCCAGCCGTCCCGGGTGACGCGCAGCCAGCCCGAGGGCGATCATTCCGCCCAGCGAATGGCCGGCGACGTCCGGAACGGAACCGGTATGGGCCGCTACGACGGCCATGCACTGGTCCACGAAATCATCGAGCGAGCGCTCCGCTGGCGGGTCGCCGGAGCGACCGTGGCCCAGCAGGTCGTACCGGATCACAAGGCGGTCGGCTGCCAGCCCTCCGACGACGAGGTCCCACATGGTGTGGTCCAGGCCGACGCCGTGCACGAGCACCAGGGGTGGTCTGGAACCGGAGTCCCCGCCGTCCAGTCGGACGAAGCCGCCGGCGTTCACTCCCCGGCGAGCCCCATCTCCTCCATGTCGGAGTATCGGTTGCCGATGCGGTGGTGTGGTCGCCCACCGGCCGCCGCCCCGATGGCGACCAGAATCTCATCCGGGCCCGGGGCGTCCGCGACCGTGACCTCGAGGGTGAGGTAGTGGGACCTCCAACCGGGATCAACCTTGTGCATCATCGGTATGGACACCACCGAGCCGGGACCTCCCCGGGTGTTGGTGAAGGACAGGTAGGCGGTGCCACCCACGGCATCACGGAACACATTGCCGAATCGCAGCGTGTGGATCAGTGCCGAGCCGTGTTCGACCTCTCCGGAGGTTCCGACCATGGCCGCCTTCCCGTAGGCCTCCACCGCTTCCGGACCGCCGGTCGCCTCGAGGAGTCGGGGCACCATCACGTCGGCCAGCTTCGGGGCCACGTCCAGGATGGTCGGCCGCAGGTCCTCCACGAACCCCTGGCCAGCCCACGGGTTGGCGATCACCGCCACCACTCCGAACAGGAGGAGGGGTGGTTCTGCCGGTCGGCCACCCTCGATACGAACCTCCTCGACGTGGCTGACCACCTTCCGGATCTCCAACGACATCAGGTGACCTCCTCTGTGAAATCGGTGAACTGGGGCATGACCTCTTCGGTGAACCTGGCGACGCTGTCCATTGCCGCACCGTGCGCCACACCGGGAAAGCTGGACCACACCAGCAAGTTCTGGAGGTTCAGCTTCTCCTTCATCTCATGGATCTTTCCCGCCACGTAGTCGGCTGTTCCGAAGAGCATGTTGCGCGGGTGCAGCCACTCGTATGACAGCAGGTCGAGCTTTCCGGGCGTATCGGGCAGCTCCTCACCCGGGTATCGGTGGTTGCCGAGACCCCGGAACTCGCATACCCACTGCATGTACCTGACAATGCCATCGCCGGCCATCTGCTCGGCTTCGGCCATGGTCTCGGTGACGAACATGTCGCGCAGCACCGCCACCCCCTCACCGAGGCCGACCTCGGATCCGCGTGCCTCGGATGCAGCGTCGCGGTAGGCCTCGAACCTCGGAACCAGCGAATCAGTGGGTGGTATCCAGAACATGGCCTGTAGGTCGTTGTGGGCGGCGAACTCGATCGACGGCGCTGTGTCCACCACCTGCCAGAGCGGGGGGTGCGGCGACTGCAACGGCTTGGGAACGACTGACAGGGCAGTGATGTGGCCGGTCTCGGGGTCGGTGTTGTCCGCCAGTGGCGGACTCATGGCGTGGCTGAACATGACGCCCGGGTACGGGAACCTGAAGAACTCCCCTTCGAACGAGAAGAACTCGTCGGTCCAGGCCCGTCGGATCACCTCGAGCGTCTCGGCGAACAGCGCCCGGTTGACCTCCGGGTTACGGACGTCCGCCGCGGGGTTCATGTTCACCGTCTCGCGTGGGTAGACCCCGCGACCCACCCCTACCTCGAGACGGCCTGCACTCATGTGGTCGAGCATGGCGAGGTCCTCCGCCAGCTGGATCGGGTGGCGGAACGTGATGATGTTGGCCGCCTGGCCGATCCTGATCCGCTCGGTGTGGGCAGCCAGGTCGACGCTCATGAGTGCCGGGTTTGGACACACCTCCAGCCCCTCGTGGCCGAAGTGGTGCTCGGTGGTCCAGATCGAGTCCCAGCCGTTGAGGTCGCAGTACCTGGCGATCTCACGGCCTTCGGAGAGCACCTGGCCGTAGGGCTTGACGAGGCCGAGGTTGTTCTGGTTAAGGAAATAGCCGAATCGCATGGCCACGCGCTCCGTCCCGCCGGATCAGCGGGGTCGACCGGGCTTCACATAGGCGGTGCGGGTCCGGGTGAAGAACTCCTGGGCGGTGTCGCCCTGCTCACGGGCTGCGTGGCCCGAGGAGTTCTTCTCTCCGCCGAACGGAGCATGGATTTCTGAACCGGTCGTCGGTCCGTTGACCTTGATCAGGCCCGCCTGCAGCTCGTGGACGGCCCGGTCGATCTTCCACATGTCATTGGTGAACACCGATGCCGACAACCCGAACTCAGTGTCGTTGGCCAGGGCGAAGGCCTCGTCCTCCGTGTCGACACGCATCACCGTGCTGACCGGCCCGAAGACCTCCTCCCGGGTGATGGTGAGATCGGTACCGCCGACGAACAATGTGGGTGGGTAGAAGCAGGGACCGTCGGGCGTGGCGCCGTTGACGGCCACCGTCTCGGCTCCCTCGGATCTGGCCTGCGCAACGGCCTCGGAGACCTCAGCCCGGGCTCCGGGCGACACGAGCGGGCCGATGCCGACGCCTGCAGCCTGTCCGTCGCCCACAACCAGGTTCTGCACGCCGGCCACCAGTCGGTCCACAAGCTCGTCGTGTATGTCGCCTACCGCAATGATCCGACGGGTTGCGGTGCACTTCTGTCCTGTGGAGCCCATGGCTCCGCCGACCGCCGCTGCGACGGCCATGTCAAGATCCGCGTCACCGAAGACGATGCACGGGTTGTGCCCACCCAGTTCCAACTGGACGCGACCGTTGCGCGCTGTGACCACGTCACGGATCTGTCGGCCCACCCCCACCGACCCGGTGAAGGAGACACCGTCGACCCGTTCGTCGGCCACCACCGCGCCGCCCATCGACCCCGGGCCGAGGATGAGGTTCAGGACGCCTGCCGGGACGCCGGCGTCATCGAGCAGGCGTGCTATCGCCACCGAGGTAAGGGGGGTGTTGCTGGCTGGCTTCCAGACCACCGTGTTGCCAGCGGCAAGGGCCGGGGCGATCTTCCAGACCGGTATGAGGATCGGAAAGTTCCACGGCGTGACGATTCCGACCACCCCGAGCGGCGCACGGACGGTCCGTATGGTCTCCCCCGGGTTGTTGGTCGGGAAGATCCGTTCGGTGGAGGTCTTCGCCAGCCCCGCCTGGTAGCGGAAGGTCTCGGCCGCCAGCACGGCCTCACCGCGCGACTCGGCGAGCGTCTTGCCCTCCTCCATGGTGCACAGGAGGGCCAGCTCATCGGCCCTCTCGTCAAACAGGACAGCGGCCCTCTCCATGATTCGGGCCCTACCGCCGAAGCCCAGGATCCGCCACGACGCCTGGGCCTCCACCGCGGCACCCACGGCACCGGACGCCGTTCCGGAGTCGCCCAGCGGATACTCGCCGACCGGTTCGTCCGGCCGGGCCGGGTTCTGGCTCACGGCCGTTCCACCCGGGGCATCGGTGCTCCAGTCGCCTCCGATGAGGTGCGCACCCTGCGGCGCTGTGAGGGTCATGCGCTCTGCGGTGCTGTGAGGGTCATGCGCGGCAGCGTAGCCACCGGGTGTCGAGCCGTCCGGTTCCAACCGACGGTATGTTCATGGTGTCCGGTCCGCCGGGCACGCGGGTGTAGTTCAAAGGCTAGAACCTCAGCCTTCCAAGCTGATGATGAGGGTTCGATTCCCTTCACCCGCTCCGATTCCGTATCCACCTCTGTCGCCGGTCACATAGGGTGCGGGTGTGCTAATCGCGCAGATCTCCGACTGCCACATCCGTGACCAGGGTGGATGGTTCGCCCGGCTGGTCGACACCACCGAGACCCTCCGGAGGGTCGTTGACCACCTGGTGGGCCTGGATCCGGCCCCGGATGTGATCCTCGCCACCGGCGACCTGACCGATGACGGCACCGCATCGCAGTACGCCACCCTCCTCGACGTGCTGGCCCCCATTGCCGACCGGCTGCTCCCCATCCCGGGTAACCATGACGAGTGTCCCCTGTTCCGAGGGGCCTTCGCCGATGTCCTCCCGGGCAACCTCGCCGACGACCACTGCAGCTATGTGGTCGAAGACCACCCCGTCCGCCTCGTGGGTCTGGACAACTCGATTCCCGGCCGCCACGACGGCCGTTTCGACCCGGTACGCGAACGCTGGCTGGATGACGTGCTTGCCGCAGACCCGGACCGGCCCACCCTCGTGTTCACCCACTTCCCACCCTTTGAGACCGGGCTGCGGTTCATGGACGACGCCGGGCTGCTGGACTCGGACCGCCTCCGGGCGGTCATCGAGCGGAACCCCCAGGTGCGCCTGCTGGTGACCGGCCACCTTCACCGCCCCATCCACACGGCCATCGGTTCGACGCTCGTCTCAACGTGTCCATCAACCGGCAACCAGATCCGGCTGGACCTGCACCCGGAACGGGGAGCCGCAGTCGACGAACCCCCCGGCTACCAGTTGCACCGCTGGGACGGCGAACGGTTCGTGACCCACACGGGGGTGGTGAGGGATCCGGCCTCTGTACGGACCGTCAGCCTGGATGGCTTCGTGGCCGAGATCCGCCGTCGCCTGGAGGCGGGGGAACCGTTCGCCAAGGAGTGAGGCCGGACAGGTCGAGGATCAGGCCTGACGGTCGAGGAACCGGTAGACGTCCAGCAGGTCGATTCCCGGAAATGGCGTGAACTCCCGACTGGCGGACGGAAGGGCGGTCAGGATGAAGCTCCGCTCGGAAGCCGACGGCCACGCCACGCCGTCCCATCGGCGCAGGGCCTCGGGCTGGACCATGTCGTCCTCCCTCCTGCCGCTCACACGTCTGAGGGTCCCGCCGCCCCTGAACAGCCCAGCGTCGGCCGCCCTGCACCCCAGAGTCACTGCGTACGGGGTGCGTTCGGTGGCATTCTCCACGTAGGTCACGCACCAGAACTCCCCCCGGTCCGTGTCGGTGAACTGGTAGTGGAGCAGGTCAGAACCATCCCAGGCCTGACGGGCTCCCCAGCGTCTTCCCAGCCTGGCACCCTCCAGTCCACCGTCAGCGTCAGTGGGGAACTCGATGCCGTCGTTCTCGTAGGCCTTCGTGACCGTTCCCTCCGGGTCGGTCCGGATGAAGTGCACCGCTACGCCGAGCCGGACAGTCGCCAGGTTGGTGAACCGGTGGGCGGCCATCTCGTACGAGACGTAGTACCTCTCCTTGAGGTCCTCGATCGAGAGGTCCCGCTGGTCGCGGGCGGCCGTGAGGAAGTCCACGGCGGCGGCCTCCGGCACCAGCACAGCCGCTGCGAAGTAGTTGGACTCGATCCGCTGGCGTAGGTACCCCTCGAAGTCCGTGGTCTCGGCGTGCTCCAGGGCAAAGTGGCCGAGCGTCTGGAGGATCACGGACCGGGCGGACCGCACGCTCAGGTCGTCGCGTTGCGCTATGTAGATCACCCTCCTGCGGGTGTCGGTCACGGACCTGGCCGTCCGGGGCATGCCCTTCACCCGGGAGACTGTGAAGCCGTAGTGGGCTGCGAGGTCCACCATCTGGCGCTCGGTGGGTGGGCCCTCACCCGTGTAGCCGGCGGCCTTCAGGCTGGACGACGCCTCCGCCTCGATCTCGGCGAAGTAGTTGTCCCTGGCACGCATCTCGGTCCGCAGGGCGATGTTGGCTACGCGGGCACGATCTCCGGCCTCCAGGTTCGCCAACCCTGACCGGGACACATCCACCTCGGGTAGGGCCGTGTAGAGACCTACGAGCACCTCCAGGACGTCGTCGTCGAGCCGGGCACCGGCCCGGAGGTCCGGGAGATCCAACGTGGACCGCCACGGTCCGGCCTGAGCCCGCTGCAACTCGATCTCCAACTCCGCCCGGCGACTCGGTGGGGTCGGGTCCAGGATGTCGATGGTCGAACAGCCCAGGGCTGTCGCCAGGTCCCTCAGCACGCCCAGCTTGGGCTCGATCCGACCGTTCTCGACCTGGGACAGGTAGGAGGCGGGCCGACCGATTCTGACTCCCAACTCCGACAGCGTGAGGCCGGCACCGCGGCGCAGGTGCCGCAGCCGGTGGCCCAGCACGATCCTGTCGAATGCCTGTCCCGATCCCGGCGCCTCCATCGTCGTCTTTCCTTCCGCTCGTGCCGTCATGGCCCCCACCGCCAGATGGTCACCCGATTCCGGACGAGAGTGGGCAGAACTCTGCTGATTCTTCGCGCTTTCGGCAGCCTAGGTGAACTTTTCGATCCACCGGCCAGGTTCAGGTTCCAGAAATTCGTCAATACTCTCCCTACGAGACGGACCAGCAGAGCCACGGGAGCACGAATGTCCGGCTTGGACGGCATCGAGATCAGCGACCATCCGAGGAGAGGAGAGATCTTCACCCCGGAAGCCACGGCCTTCGTAGCCGACCTCGTACGCACCTTCCGCGACCGTCGCATCGACCTTCTCCGGAACCGACGCATCCGGCAGGAGAATTTCGACAGCGGCCTGCGCCCGGACTTCCTCTCGGAGACCGCCGAGATCCGCTCGGGAACGTGGACAGTCGCTCCTCCACCCAAGGACCTCATGGACCGGCGGGTCGAGATCACCGGCCCACCCGAACGCAAGATGATGATCAATGCCCTGAACTCCGGCGCCCGAGTGTTCATGGCCGACTTCGAGGACTCCAGTTCCCCCACGTGGGACAACATGATGGAGGGACAGGTCAACGTGCGCGACGCGATCCGCCGCGACCTCAGCCTGCGCCGTTCCGGCAAGAGCTACACGCTTAACGACGAGACGGCCACCCTCGTGGTGCGGACCCGCGGCTGGCACCTGCCCGAGCGTCACGTCCAGATAGACGGGCGACCCGCCTCAGCCAGCCTCGTGGACTTCGGCCTCGTCTTCTTCCACAGTGCCAGAGAGGCCCTCGACAGTGGAACCGGCCCGTACTTCTACCTTCCGAAGCTGGAGAACCACCACGAGGCCCGGCTCTGGAACGATGTCTTCTGCCACGCTCAGGATGCCATCGGCGTTCCGCTGGGATCCATCAAGGCCACCGTGCTGATCGAGACGATCACCGCCGCCTTCGAGATGGACGAGATCCTCTACGAGCTGCGTGACCACTCCACCGGCCTGAACGCCGGCAGGTGGGACTACATCTTCAGCGTCGGCAAGAAGTTCAACTCGGACCCGGCATTCGTCCTACCGGACCGCGCCGACGTCTCCATGACGGTGCCGTTCATGCGTGCCTACACCGAGCTCATGATCGCCACCTGCCACAAGCGCAAGGCCCACGCCATCGGCGGAATGGCAGCGTTCATCCCCAACCGTCGCGATCCCGAGGTGACGGCCATGGCGTTGACGAAGGTCAAGGAGGACAAGCGGCGCGAGGCCAATGACGGCTGTGACGGCACCTGGGTGGCCCACCCGGACCTCGTGACCGTCGCCGAGGTCGAGTTCAACGCCATCCTCGGCCAGGGCCCGAACCAGGTCGACCGGCTGCGTCCCGACGTGGTTGTCTCCGCTGATGACCTCCTTGCCGTTGACCTCACCGGAGGAACCCTCACCCGCTCTGGCCTGACGACCAACGTCTACGTGAGCCTGCGCTACCTCGCCTCCTGGCTCTCCGGCAGCGGTGCCGCCGCCATCAACAACCTGATGGAGGATGCCGCCACCGCCGAGATCAGCCGGTCACAGATCTGGCAGTGGATACGCCACAGCAGCTCCCTGGAGGACGACACGATCGTCACAGCCGACCTGGTGCGCCGTGAGATCGCCAACCAGATGGTCGTCATCGCGGACGAGCTAGGCAGCGAGGCATTTGCCGAGCTGCCCTTCGAAGAGGCCAGACGGGTCTTCGAGCAGGTCACCCTGGCCTCGGAATTCGTCGAGTTCCTCACCCTTCCCGCCTACGAACTTCTTGACTGACGGGCCCGACCCACAAGATCCCCTGACGGGACCAGCCGGAAGACCTGGCCTGTTCCACATGAAAGCGAGCAACGAATGCGAAACACCTTCGATGATCAGGTCGCTGTCCTAGAGAAGGACTGGGCCGAGAACCCCCGCTGGGAGGGAGTCCAGCGTGACTACAGCGCGTCTGACGTCGTCAGGCTGCGGGGCTCGTTCCTCCCGGAGTGTTCGATTGCCCGCCATGGCGCCGAGGCGCTCTGGAAGAAGATGCACGACATGGACTATGTCCACGCTCTCGGGGCAATGACCGGTGGCCAGGCCATCCAGTACGTCAAGGGTGGCCTCCCGGCGCTGTACCTCTCCGGCTGGCAGGTTGCCGGCGACGCCAACCTCGCTAACCAGGTGTACCCGGACCAGAGCCTGTACCCGGCCAACTCGGTGCCGTCGGTCGTCGAGCGCCTCAACAACGCCCTGCGTCGTGCCGACCAGATCGAATGGTCAGAGAACAACGGCATGATGCTGCGCGACTGGATGGTCCCGATCGTGGCCGACGCCGAAGCGGGATTCGGTGGCGCCCTGAACGTCTACGAGCTCATGAAGAAGATGCTGCGAGCCGGCGCCGCCGGCGTGCACTTCGAGGACCAGTTGGCCTCCGAGAAGAAGTGCGGCCACATGGGTGGAAAGGTGCTCATTCCGACCCAACAGCACATCCGCACCCTGACCGCTGCCCGTCTGGCTGCCGACGTTCTCGGTGTTCCGGCAATCGTGCTCGCACGTACCGACGCCCTTGCGGCCAACCTCATCACCAGCGACGTGGACGACCGCGACAAGCCGTTTCTCACCGGCGGCCGCACCGCTGAGGGCTTTTACGAGACGCAGACCGGTATGGGCGCCCCGATCGCCAGGGCCATCGCCTACGCCCCGTACAGCGACCTCATCTGGTGCGAGACCGGCACGCCGGACCTCGACCAGGCCAAGGAGTTCGCCGACGCGGTGCACGCCGAGTACCCCGGCAAAATGCTGGCCTACAACTGCTCGCCGTCGTTCAACTGGAAGGCGGCCCTCGACGACGAGACGATCGCCAAGTTCCAGAGTGAACTCGGGAAGATGGGCTACAAGTTCCAGTTCATCACGCTGGCCGGCTGGCATGCGCTGAACTCCTCTGCCTTCGAGTTGGCCCGCGACTACACCAAGTCGGACATGACGGCCTACGTCGCCCTTCAGCAGGCCGAGTTCGACATGGAGGACGATGGCTACACCGCCACACGCCACCAGCGCGAGGTAGGTGCCGGCTACTTCGATGCCGTCGCCACGATCATCTCCGGTGGTACCGCCTCGACGTTGGCCCTTGAGGGCTCCACCGAGGAGGAGCAGTTCTAGGCACCGTCTTGCCCCGCTACGCGTAACGACGCCCGGTTCCGGTCGACGGTCGTTACGCGTAGCGTGGCTAGGCGCACTGGTACGACCCCTACGTGTCGTACCGTCCCACTGTGACCAGATCCCAAGGAACCAACCCGATGCGCTCCCTGCTGGTCGCGGCTTGCATCGCCATGGCTGTTGTCGCAGCCGGGGTCGGCACTGCTGGAGCGCTCGACGGTGCAGTCCTGGGACCCGACGAGATCATCCTGCCGGTCGTCGCGAGGCTTCCCGGTGGGACGATCGTCAGCTCGACCTGCGGCAACCAGATCGTCTACGACGGTGGAAGCCCCTACGGGCCGGTCGACGTGGTGCTTGACCCGGGACACGGCGGGCCCGAGTCGGGATCGGTCGGGTCCAACGGCCTGACCGAACGGGACCTCAACCTCTTGGTGGCCTTCCACGCCCAGTTGGCACTCGAGGACCTCGGCTACACGGTGGCGCTCACCCGACGCCGTGACCTGCACATGCCGATTCGCCAGCGGACCGCCATCGCAAATGCCCTGGAACCGCAGGTCTTAGTGTCGATCCATCACAACGGTGGGGCGGTCCGACGCTCCGACACGCCGGGAACCGAGACCTTCCACCAGGTCGACGATCCGGAATCGATCCGGCTGGCCGGCATCCTGTTCGAAGAGGTCCAGTCGGTCTTCGCACCGTTCTGGGTTCCGTGGGTGGACACGGTCCACCAGGGGGCGTCCACACGCCTCCGTGAACCCCGTGCAGAGACCTACGGGATACTCCGGATGACGCCGGACCTGACCTCGGTGATCGTCGAGGGCCTATACCTCTCGAACCCGCCGGAGGCACAGCTCCTGGCCCTGCCCGAGGTCCAGGAAATGGAAGGCCGGGCAATCGCTGCAGGCATACACCGCTTCCTGAGCACGTCGGACCCGGGATCAGGTTTCCGGCCAGAGTTCTTCGATGCCCACACGACCGGAACCGGCACCGCCCGCGGATGTGTGGACGCACAGCTGAGTCCTCCGGTCGAGATCACCACCGGCTTCACCACCGAGGAACACGCCGACCTGGCGGCAGCGGCACGGTCACTGGGCCGGTCCCCGGACTGGCTGATGCGCTTCGGTGTGCAGACGTTGAAGTTCCTGGACGACCTGCCCGGTACGACAGCGATCGTGCCCCTTGAACCCGACGCCCGACCCGACGCGTACGGGCCCGTAACCGAGACGATCGAGTGGAACCAGACCGATCATGTCGTCCTGCTCCAGATGGCGAACGCCTACGGAGTCACCCGTACCGAGGTACAGAAGCTCGGTGCCACCCTGATGGTGTTCCTGGCCGGTCTGGACGGCTAGTCCCAGTCCCGCCTCCGCTCAGCTTTTCGTGCCCCCTGCTGACGCTTCGCTTCAAGGCGGCGTTCGACGGCACCTCGGCGGGGCCGGGTGGGCCGCCGGGAGCGCTGCACCACGAGTGCCTCCCGGATGCGTAGTTCCATCTCGTCGAGGGCCCGCTCGCGGTTGCGTGCCTGGGACCTGTGGCGATCCACCACCACCCGGAGCCTCGGCCCGAGTCGTG
>Ga0233427_10001497_pt1 | contig 24745 bp, 6 predicted proteins | sample SI_118_April2016_5_FD_179885 | JGI IMG/M metagenome (GOLD analysis project Ga0233427, IMG submission 179885) | Seawater microbial communities from Saanich Inlet, British Columbia, Canada - SI_118_April2016_100_MG | ecosystem: Environmental > Aquatic > Marine > Inlet | place: Canada: British...
GATTGTACTGGTCGGACGCTGTATAACTATTTACTAAAAACTCAGAGCCAACGCTAGCGCCCGAAGCATTATAGATTTGAGCGTAGACATCCCAAGCAACAGTATCCGCACCAGTGGATTGCCAAGTGATAACAAAACCGCCGTCATTAAGGGCAGTTGTAGCTGGATTATGATGTCCGGATGTAGTATAAGTATTAACCTGAAACTCAGAGTCAACGTTAGTACCCGAAGCATCATATCTTTGTGCGTAGACGCCGTAATTATCACCATCTTGCCCTTTGGAGCGCCAAGTGATAACAAATCCGCCGTCATTAAGGGCAGTGATGTCTGTTTCATCCTGATCAGATGCTGTATAAGTATTAACCTGAAACTCAGAGCCAACCCTAATACCCGAAGTATTATAGATTTGTGCGTAGACACCATAACCATCACCATCTTGCAAGTAGGATTGCCAAGCGATAACAAAGTCGCCATTATTAAGGGTAGTGATCGACGGGTACAACTGATGGGACGCTCTAGTTGTATTCACTAAGAACTCAGAGCCAACGTTAGTACCAGAAGCATCATAGATTTGTCCCGCAACACCGTAACTATCACCATCTTGCCCATCGGTTTGCCAAGTGATAACAAAGCCGCCGTCATTAAGCGCAGTGATGGATGGAAATGCTGTAGTACTTGGTGTCGTGGTATTTACCTGAAACTCACCACTTCCGGTGGTTATGAAGTTAACTAAGACATCATCAAACTGAAACTGCTCTACTCCATACAAACTCACCGATTGACTGCTAGTGTTATTCGTTAGTATAGAAACATAACTCTCGGACTGGCTAAAGGTATAGTCGGCGTAGTCACCAGTAAAAACAGCCGTATCTGTTCCAGCACCTGCTTGAATAGAGGTTGTATCTGTTAGAACAGTAAGCGTATCGTTACCAGTTGTGCCTGTTATCGTCGGCATATTAGTTCTTTTCGGGTTTCAATTTGAACCTAGTATACCCATAAAAAAAATAAGGTGAAATTGTAATTAAATACCACCCACTACTTATCAATATAGCTCAATCCACACCATAAATACATCAATTAAACATCAAGAATTTATTTAGAAAGCCTAGAATTGACACTATTAAAGGTTTCTCCAAAGGCTAAAGTGAGATTGGTATATAGACAGATAGCGAACACTCTCACATCAAAGTAAATTCTCCTGTTGGCTTTGATTGTTCGTTATATATTACTAACCTAAACAATATCAGCTGTCACTACATAATCATCGCTTTAATTTTAGGATTGTCTAGTCTAAAAAAGCGTGCCTTAAGCACATTTTTTATTGCAGTATGAATTGCTGTTTGAGCCATTTTTAGTCTCGTAAATATTTTTTATAGTGTGCAAGAGAATTGTATTTCATTATCAGTCATTATTATCAATACTACTAATAATTTGATTGGATTCTACAAACTATGTAAATCATACCTGCCAAGTTAGTAAAAAGTTAATTATTTCCTCTACAACTATGCTTCCTGAGCAGTAAGGATATCCTATCTTTCTATTTGTTCTACCACCAATAACTGACTCATAACTATGTTCTTTTAAGACACAAACACTAGGCTTTTTCCACTTCCATAAGTAAAATCTTTAGGAGTTAATTCTTCGTTCTCTCTTGGGGCCATTCCTTAATTAAGTGTGGATAGGAAGATAATAATTTCTTCATCGGTATTCAACCTCAAATCCTCTCGTGCTGACCAATACTTACTGTTTACTTTAAGATAAATCCTTTTAGCTACAACAAATTTAACCTCGTAAAGGCACATATCCTCTTTAACTACTTTTATCTCAAAGACAGTCAATTTCTATACCTTTTAATAATCAAGTGTACATATCATGTACACAAAATACATAATCATTATTTGAAATTAAAGGGGGTTTAAAAGGTAACTACAGTTACCTAATATTATCTTTTTGTTTGATGTTTAAGTGAGAGTGACTACTTCCTGTAAATTCTCAACAAACGTAATCAATGGGTCTAAATCATCTAGATTGTTTGAGGTGGTGTTAGCAGAGAAGATATAATAGATAAAAAGGAGGCTGTACACCCAAGGTCTGAATATATATGCGAAGGGGCGGTAGATATTTTAACAATTCTTGTAAATCATTGATTTGCATATAACAACTTGTAATTTGATAGTATTTATTTAAATAACAAGTGTTACATAGGGTAGTAGAAATGGCAGTAGAGTTATTTATTGATTTTATGTAACGCTTTAATAGTAGGAGAGAAAGATGACAAAGAAAGATAGCAATGACAAACCAAAGGTAAATATTGACGGCACTGAATATGACTTAGATCAGTTATCTGACAAGGCCAAAAGTATTATTGGTTTTATTCAAAAGCTTGATAAAGAAGTTTCTGAGCTTCGTTATCAGATTGATAAAGGGATACTTGCTCGTAAGCAAGTGCTAGAAGACCTTAAAAATGAAATTAAATAAGCATTGCCAATCTAAAACATTGATATAATATTTATCGTATATAATCAATCTAATCGGTATCAAACCTAAAAAAAAGTTATATCGTCTAATTTAATATGAGGTTCATTATGAAGTCTATCGAGTTAATATCAAGAATTTTATTAACAAGCACAGTAAAGCAGAAATTACCTAAAGCAAAAAAAGACTATTTAATAGCGGCTCTTGCTCTCGCTGCTTTACCTGAAAAGGTTTTTGCTACTAACGAGACCCCTGAAAAAGTTGAAATGAAGGGCTACCTTGTAGATGTTTCTAAATTAGCCAAAGATGCCGGCATTGAAGTTTCAGACATTGACCAGCTTGTTGTAGCATTGGTAGACCCTTCATTGGGTCAAATAATATACCTTGGTGACGGAATTTATCAAATTATTGCGTCTTCAGGCATTTTTGAAATTTCTCTTGCAATTGCTACTGCGGACGCTTCTCAATCGAGCATTCTATCAATCTCCCTTGACCAAGCGGTAGCTCTAGATGGCGGCACCATCGACTATAGTGACTTTGATGTATCTGACTTCCAAAGCAGTTTAATTAGTTCTGCCAATATAAGTTTAGGCCTTGATGTGGTTGGTATGGCTCTTGCAGGTCTTGCTATTCCTTACGCAATGATGGAGAAGGATTCGTCCACAACAACAGAAACAACAGAGTCGTTAGAAGGTGTAATATCAGAGGGCTTATTGAAAAACGCGCAAGTATTTCTAGATCTTGATGGTGATGCTGCTTTAGATTGGACAGATGGAAACGCCAATAGCCTGTGGGATGCTGGCGAGGGTGAGCAATGGACACTATCAGCAGAGGATGGCTCATACACCTTGAGTGATGTCAGTGCAGCTGATAAGGCGGCAGGAACCTTGGTTGGCCAAGCCTATAAAATTGGCGGCGTATCTCAGACAGTCGATATGATTTCTGGCTCTGATGTGGAAAATATCGTTATGATGGCTGATGCTTCGGCAACGGTTATTACTCCACTAACTTCAATGGTTGAGGCAGGCATAAGTAATGCTGATGCACTCGATATCTTGGGTTTGGACGATACAGCGATTGACATTAACAGCTTTAACCCTTTTTCAACTGAAAATGATGGTACTGCAAATGCGATAGCCTTTGAAAAAGTGGCAACAAAACTTTTTACAACAGTCAACTCAATTGCTGAAGCAATTGATTCTTCTGCTGGCGATGACCTTAATTCAACTGAAGGGTTTGTTCTTGCCATGTCATCGGTCGCAACAAAAATGGGAGAGGAAATTGCAGTTCGTGCAGCAAACGATGCAGTCGATGTCGAAGCCGCTGCACTTCAAGTAGAAGTCGCTGCACTTCAGGCTATTGTAGATGCTGCTGGAGAAGACGTTACCGCAGAGCAAACTGCCGCGGTCACTGCTAAAGAGCTAGAAGTCACCACTAAAGAGGCAGAAAAAACAGCCGAACAAGACTTGGATTTAACAGATGCAGCGACTATTGCTGCTGTTGCAACTACAGCTGTCACCGCTGCTGATACTCAAATTAAAGCCGTAAAGGCTCAAGAAAAAGCGGTACTAGAGGCCGAAGCCGCTGCACTTCAGGCTATTATAGATGCTGCTGGAGAAGACGTTACCGCAGAGCAAACTGCCGCGGTTACCGCTAAAGAGCTAGAAGTCACTGCCAAAAACGTCGAGGCGACTACTGACAAGGTAAGTGACGAGGTAACAGCACTTGTAACAACCGTTAGTAAGGCGATTGTCAATGTAAATACTGAAATTGATTCAATTACTGCGTTTGATGTTGCGACAGCAAAAGATACCCTAAATATGGGTGCTGAAACACTTGTTACTCAAGTTAAGGCTGCTGTTGATTCCGGAACCACAATATCATTGGCGGCGGACACGCTCGAGACACTTTCAGAAGATGATACATCAATAACGTTCACTGCTGTTGCAGGAGCGGCAACGTCACTTACCGGCTTTTATGGAGACATTTCAAACGATAGTGGCTCCACATGGACTTACACTCTTCACACTTCAGAATCACATGGACAAGCGCAGTCCGATGGGGATAGTTATCAAGATACCTTTACCATCACTGATAGCAATAATGATACACACGCCGTAACAGTTTCAGTGTTTGGTAAAGATGATGCGGCAGTTATCACCGCAGCAGACGACACTATTGCAGAAGGTACGGCAACGGTATCGGCTACCGCGACACACACGGATGTCGACTCTGACGACGACGACAATGTCTTTACCGCAGTTTCAACTGCAACAGATTCCGCTAACGGCTACGGTACTTACACCGTGACCAGTGCAGGTGTTTGGACCTATACACTTAATAATGATCATGCCACAATAGATGCTCTAGGTGCTTCAGAAAGCACTACTGATACCATAACTGTGACCTCAGGAGATGGCACCACTGAAAATATTACTATTACCATTACCGGTACCAATGATGCTCCAGTAATTACCTCATCGGCTACGGCTTCTGCTCCTGAAAATGGCACTGCGGCAGCGATTATTACTGCAACTGATGCCGAGTCTGATGATATTACCTATTCAATCTCTGGCACTGACTCAGCACTCTTTAGTATTGTTCCATCGACTGGTGTTTTAACCTTTAATACGGCCCCCGATTATGAATTGATAGACCCAGTTGCTGACGATAATACTTACTCCTTAACAGTTACTGCGAGTGATGGCACGGTAAGCGTTGATCAGGCACTAACAGTAACCGTGACCAACGTCGAGGGTGGCCCAGTATTCTCATCGGCAGAGACAGTTGCAGTGGATGAAAACCAAACAGCGGTATTAACTCTTACCGCTAGTGATGATGAGAATGACACCATCGCCTTTACGATTAGTGGCGGTGATGATTCTGATTCGTTTAGCTTAACTGGCGGGGTTTTGACATTTGCTGCCTCACCAAACTATGAGGTCAAGAGTAGCTACTCTGTCACGGTGACGGCTTCTGAAACGACTGATACAGATGGCGCTACTATTGCATCGCCTAACACAACCGACCAAGCAATCACAGTAAGCATTAATGATATCAATGATGCAGCGGTTATCACCGCAGCAGACGGTACTATTGCAGAAGGTACGGCAACGGTATCGGCTACCGCGACACACACGGATGCAGATACTGGCAATGATGACAACACATTCTTAGCAGTCACCGACGTTGCCTCAACTTATGGTACCTATAGCGTAACTAGTGCTGGCGTCTGGACCTATACACTTAATAGTAGTAATGCTACAATTGATGCGCTAGGCGCCTCTCAGAGTGCTACAGATACCATCACTGTGACCGCAGAGGACGGCACCACTGAAGATGTCACCATTACCATTACCGGTACCAATGACGCAGCGGTGATAGCCGGAACCACAACGGGCGCAGTAACCGAGGATGCCTCTACAACGACCGCAACCGGAACACTAACGCACACCGATGTCGATGCTAACAATGACGCCAATGTCTTTACCGCAGTTTCGACTGCGACCGACTCCGCTAATGGTTACGGTACATACACCATGACAGCCGCTGGTGATTGGACTTACACATTAGACAACACGAATGCAACCGTCAGCGCTTTGGCTGCTGCCGCTACGACCACAGACACATTCGCAGTCACCGCGGAAGACGGCACTTCGCAAACAGTAACGGTCACCATAACCGGTGTTAATGACGCTCCAACAACTGTAGCAGACAGTGAAACTATTGCAGAGGATGCATCAGCAACAGTTATCTCCGTACTTGCTAATGATAGCGACCCTGAAGGCACTACTCTAACACTTGCCTCTAAATCTGCTGCAACCAACGGCGGCACAGTTTTAGATAATGGCGATGGTACAGTTTCCTACACCCCAGCTACTAACTTCAATGGTAGCGACACCTTCACCTACACAGCAACTGATGGCACTGATACGAGTACATCGACCACAGTAACCGTCACTGTCACCGCGGTCAACGACGACCCGACTGGTGCAGTAAGTATTGCTGGCACGGCCAAGACTGGCTCAACGCTTACCGCCTCGAATACTTTGGCAGATGTTGATGGATTGGGTACTATCAGTTATCAGTGGGCTAAAGATGGTACAGATGTTTCCGGAGCAACAAACTCAACCCTGGTGCTAGATGATGACGATGTCGGCTCAACCTTTACAGTTACAGCGAGCTATACCGACGACGATGGCACTGCTGAGAGTGCAACGAGTGATGCTTCCGGCACAGTTGTAGATATGGTTAAACTGATCCAAGTAAGAAATATCACGACAATGACAGCAGCAGAAGCTTCAATCGCGATAAATGGAGAGGACTATTCTAGTGGGTCTACAGAAACAATTGCTGCATTCGATCTTTATCTTGACGCTGAAGGGGTCGACTCGCTTAATGCCTCAGCAAGTGAAGTTTATGGTACTGAGTTTACGCTTGGTTTTACTGCAAGTGACTTAGACAGTGTCACAACATTTGCTTCTGAGGAAAACGCTACTTGGACCATGGAAATTGATGAGGAGTCATTCACCATATATACTGCTAACAAAGCAACTGGTGCAGTTGCTCTAGGTGATTCAAGTGCTCTGGTGGATATTGATACAAGCAATGATACTGGCAGAAGTACAGTACTCATAGAACAAAAGATTGGTACGGTCTATATCAATCCGGCAGATGGTGTTGACGATATTCAATTGACATTACAAGACATGCTCATTGACACGGGTGATGTGAATGTAGAGCCTTTAAATTACAGTGTCGATGTGTATTAAACATTTTTTATAATAATATTAAACAGCTAAACTCTTTGTTTGGCTGTTTTAATTAGTTGATTGCATGTCAAAAAAAACTCTAATTATCTCATCCATAGCTCTTCTTGCCACTCTTTCGTTTGCTGACAGTGCCGAATTGTCATTGGTTTCATCCAGCGTATCTAATCACCCGAGTGTGGTTGAGGAAGCGAACAAGGTCAAACTCAAGGGCATTAATGTAGATCAGATAATAGCCGAAAATGGGTTAAAGATTAACCTGTCTACTAGGAGCAAACTACCACTATTTTATGAACTGGATGATGCTGACAACAAGAGCAGGTCAAGCAGTTTAGACAAAACATATTTTGATGGCGTGGTTACACTAGAGAAAAATCTTTATGATTTTGGCGTGGTTGAGTATAAGATTAATGCAGAACAATTAAGAGAAAAAGCACTCGATTTAGAATACCTACAGGTATTTGAAAAAATACTACAAAAGTTATTAAATACGGCCAACGATGTTTCTAGAATAGATGCAGTGCTGGGCAATCTTGAGTCAAACATCATCACAGTGAAAGAATCGATTGAGGAAATCAAGTTGCGCTTTGCGAGTGGCATTGGAACATTGATGGAGGTACGTCAAGCACAGTTGCTGTTGCTAGATCTTGAAACCGAGGCACAAAATTTACACAGAGAGCGCGACTCAAAGTTAACAATTTTAAGAGACGAATTTGATATTTCAGGGAATGATTTAAGTGCCATTAGTATGGTAACTTCTCAATTTATTGACAACTTAATTTCGAGCAATCAGGACTTCTCTGCCGTGATTTACGAGGCAATTGAATATAATCGTTCGACGGAAATTATTAGTAAGGAAAAATCCGCACTCTATAGTGAACTCAACAGCCTTAAATCTAAAAATATGCCGCAAATTAATATGTCTGCAACTGCAATTATTTATGATGTAACGAATGGTCTAAGTGAATATGAACTTTATGGTGGTGTTGCTTTGACTATGCCTTTATTTGATAGTGGCCTGAGCGCTGTAAAGGAGAGCGACTTGCTGCATAAATTTAAAATACAAAATGATCTGGTTGATGCTCTAAATCAAGACAAATCTTTGGCATTAAATAAACTAAGAAAAAATTATCAAGATTTACAAATTGATCATGATAATGCGCAACAAAGACAGGTTAACCTAAGTGAAAAATTAGCGCAACTCATTAAGAGAATGGCGGTTGTTGATGAGGGCTTATTGACCAAGCTAGAAACCGAGCTTGCGCTGGCCAACATTAAGCGCAATCTTCTGGCTTATCCTTACTATATACATTCATTTAATATTAATTATTGGGCGCTTAACGAAAAGCTAATGCAAAAGATTAACATCAGCCCATCAAGGTGATGGCAATATGTCAAGAAATAAATATAAGCCGCTATACAAAGACCATTGGTTTTTTGGTCCAATATTAAAAAATAAAAAACTCTACGTTCAAGTTATGGCAGCCTCTGCCTTTATTAATGTGTTTGCGCTATTTAGTGCTTTTTATATTATGGTCGTGTATGACCGGGTTATACCGAATAATGCGATTGAATCTTTAATGGCGCTGACTGTGGGTATTTTAGTCATTGTGGTGTTTGATTTCTCGATGAAGGTGTTGCGTGGTCTCTATACTGACAAGGCCAGCGCGATGGTAGATATCGATGTTTCGGAAAATCTATTTGACCGCATTTCACGTAATGAGCAGCTAATGAACCAACCAACGGGTGTTGTTTCAGCAATAGTGAAAGAGTTTGATTCACTTAAGGATTTTATCGCCTCGGCTTCATTTGTCGCGTTTGTTGATTTACCATTTATCTTCTTATTTATTTTTGTCCTTTTCACTATCGGTGGGCCAGTAGCGGCGGTACCAGCGATTATTGTAGTGGTAGTGATTATTGCGGGACTAATAATTCAACCAGTGATTCGCAGGCTCACCTTTAACGCTGCCCAGGATGGTCAAAGCAAACAAAGTGTAATTATAGAAGTGCTCTCCGGAATGGAAACTCTAAAAACTCTTAAAGGTATTAATGTTTTACGTGATAGATGGGTTGACAGTGTAGATCACCAAGGCATTACCACAGCGAAGTCAAAATTTTGGTCCCAGCTCACCACAAACTTTTCCCAATCGGGCCAACAATTATCGCAAGTAGGAATTGTGGTTTATGGTGTATTTTTGATTGCTGAAGGTTCCTTAACAATGGGTTCTTTGATTGCCTGCGTGATTTTATCTGGACGTACGCTAGCGCCGTTGGGACAGGTTAGTAATTTGCTAGGTCGTTTCAACCAAGCGATGACAGCCTATGCCAACTTTGGGCGACTAATGCAACAACCAGTTAAGGAAATGAATCGCTCTGGTCAGGTACGGATTAACAAAATAGACGGTCAGATTACGATTACTAATGCTTCTTTGACTTACCCGGAGCAAAAAGAAGCGGTTATTAAGCAAGTTAATTTAAATATTGCTGCAGGTGAAAAAATTGCCATTGTGGGTAAGATTGCTTCAGGTAAGACTTCTCTGCTTAGAATAATTACTGGCTTGTACGATCCCAGCGAAGGATCGGTAAAAATTGATAAGTCAGATATAACCCATATGCACCCAGATGACATTCGAAATCACATCGGTGTGGTTATGCAGATACCAATGCTATTCTCAGGAACTTTGAAAGAAAACCTGTTAATGGGAAATCCAAATGCTACAGACAAGGAAATGATTGCAGCAGCTAAACTTGCAAACGTTGACGAAATTGCCTCCAGTTTGTCCGATGGTTATGATACAGTTTTGGCCGAAGGAGGGAAGGAGCTCTCGGGTGGCCAGCGGCAAGCAATTTGTATTGCCCGTGCATTCGTTGGTGATCCCAAAATTATTATTATGGATGAACCCTCTAGCGCGATGGACTCGGGTTCAGAACAGCAACTTTTAGAGAAGTTAAAGGATAGGCTTGTCAATAAAACTTTAATCTTGATCACTCATCGCGGAACACTCTTGAGTTTAGTTAGTAGAGTTGTGGCGTTTGATAATGGACGCATAGTGGCAGATGGCCCTAAAGAGAAAGTGTTGCAAGCCGCTACTAAACAACCACCACAGAAACCACAGGAAGAAAGTCAAGATGCTAGATAAAGTATTACGCCAGCGCACAGTACACAATGTATTGTTCTATCTGATCGCCTTGTTCTTTTTGTCTTTCATGTCGTGGGCGTATGTCGCTGAAATTGACCAAGTGGTGCGTGCAGAAGCTGTTGTTGAGCCTGTCGGCAAAGTGCAACAAGTTCAGTCACTTTATACAGGCTCTGTTGAGACCATGGATATAACTGTAGGAGATGTAGTTCAACAGGGTGAGGTATTGATTACATTGGACACCCAAGAAGCGCAATCAACCTACAATATTGCCCAGCAAAAAATTGTCCTACTCAGAAAGGAGCATGACATTTATGCAAATTTAGTTGCCGCAAAAATTGAGCCAGAGATTAAGCTTGTACAAATTGAACAGAGAATATTGGAAGTGTCTGATCAAATTCAAAAGGCAGAATTACAATTAGAATTTAGTAGCCTTACCTCGCCTATTGAGGGTATCTTGACTGCGGTTAACTTGTCAGGAGTGGGTGCGGTTATTCGTGCTGGAGATGTATTAGTAGAGGTCGTCCCACAAGAGGAATACTACTTGATTAAAGCAAAAATTCTACCTAAAGATATTAGCAAAGTGGCTGTAGGTCAAAACGCAAGAGTCTCATACACAGCATACGATTTCTCTCGTTACGGAATTATGGAAGGTGAGGTGATTAAAATTGCTCAAAATACAACCGTAACTCAGCAGGGCGAAGTCTATTATGACGCATGGATTAGAACCATTGGTTCGACATTTTCAAAGTCACCGATTAATCCTAGCATACTGCCAGGCATGATTGCGCAGGTTGATATGCTTGGAGAAAAACGAACTATTTTTGAATACATCATAAGTCCACTTAATCGAATGGCCTCAAAGGCACTTTCTGAACAGTAATTTATAAACAATGTGAAAGTATTTCTTCTTCAATAAATAATTGTCAGAATAATTTATAGGGTTTATTATAGATTGTAATATTTTTATCCCAAAATATTATTAAAAGGTGTATTATTAAATCTTAAGTAGTGATTTAACAATTTATATATATTTAGATATATTGTTATTGAAAAATCTAGGTATATATTTTTCTTTTTTTTTTGTTTCGATTAGAAGCAAATAACATGACAGAGGAAGATTATGGCTAGCGAACAATCCAACCAATACGATACTCAAATTCTTACTGCAACTGGAAAACCCTCAATAGAGGCAGCCTGGGAAGCGTTAGCTAATAATTACTCTCAAAATAATAATGACTTCTCGTCAGAAGTTATAGGTGCACTAAAGACTGTAGGCCTAACAGATGCTGATATAGGCAACATTCAGTATCAAATTGCAAGTTACGACGGCGACGGCGACGGTGAAGGCGGAGGCCAAGGCCAAGGCGAATTTGACCCTATGCAACAATATGTCATAGGAGCTGTAAAAGGTTACTTAGAAATGCAAGGACTAACTGACATTTCTAAGTTAGATGTAGCTATAGATGCGGAAGAAGATGAAGAGGCCGGTCCCGTTTCACTTAACATAACAGCCGATTCATATACTTTTGCTAGTGCCTCAGTTACAGGCCTAGATATAACATGGAGTTTTGATGAAACTGGTCAACTGACTACCCTTGATGATACGGGGATAGATACTCTTGGTATTTCAGCTATTAATGAAGAAAGTATCGAAATGTGGTTCCAGTATTCAGACCCTGATAATAATGATCAATATGCAAAGACTGCAGCTGAAGAGTTGCTTAAGCAAGTTGGTATCACGAATTATAATAATGTTACTGCTTCAGCTTCATTTGATGAAGACGGCAACGATAATATAACCATTGGCTTTGGTGGTCAGAATGTCGATTATGGAACAGAATCAATATATATTAACGAAATAAATCTTACTTTTTCTGACGATGGAAGTATAGATAGTAAAGAATTTACCCCAACTATTTCAACAACTGCGCTTGAAAATATTTTTAATGATGCCATTCTTGAAGTTTGGTATGAATATTCTGGCCCAGACAAACAAAGACAGAATGACCAGCAGGACGGTGGTTATTTTGAAGGAGACGAATCCCACCAAGAAACCCACGCTAATGTCTACACCTGGGAAGACTGGGAAGGAACTACTTGGACAGTTGTTGATAAAGACGTTGACGGCACCTGGAGTTCAACACAAACGGGTAGCAATGGTGATACACGTGTCAATAGTAGTACTTGGAATGATTCAACACAAACAAACACCTTTACTGAAGTATTTACAAGTGAAAGTAGAGGTATAAATTCGACGATGGTCGAAGAATCTGGTCCGAATGGTGCAACAAAGACTTATACTGGAACAGCCGATGGAATCGGATGGATGCCGCTGCATGAACTCTACACCAGTATAGATGTTGTTGAAACCTTAGACCAATACTGGAACACCATAAATATCACTGGAACTGCTGTCAATTCGGACAGTAAAACAGTGACATTTACTTATGCTAATAATGAATTATTGATTGACGGCGAGTCAATTCAAATGGATTTCGGTTTTGACGACCATTTTGCTAGTGACCAAACCAACGAGTGGGAATGGACAGACGACTGGAATAATACAATCTGGGCGGTTGTAGAGAAGGATGTAGACGGTGTATGGACTTCGACTGAAACTGCCTATGAAATGAATGATGATGGAAGTCGTGGTGATGCGACAGGAAATTCAAGAACTAGCTCTAGTTCTTGGAATGACACAACAAAAGTCAGCACCTGGAGCATGCATGAAGTTAATACTGAAATGGGATTTGACTTTACTAGGGCTGAAACTTGGAATGAAGAGACTGGCCTTTCTAGTGAAACCATTACCGGCACATTCGATCAGATTGGTTGGTATTTCTTAGGTCAGACATACGATGGCATTAATGCCACAGTTGAGCGTGATGCCAATTGGAACGTAACAAACATTTCTGGTACCGTCCAAGATCCAGATAATTCAAGTGCAACCCTCGTGGTGACTTTTAGCAACAATGATATTTTGATTGATGGTGAATCTGTCAGTGATATGCAAAACAACCAGCCTCACTTCAAAGAGGGTGAGGCAAATGAATGGTCATGGACAGACTGGGAAGGCGTTACTTGGACCGTTCGTGATGAAGAAATTGATGGTGTATGGACTTCGACTGAAACAAGCGCAAACGGAGACGTACGTACGCATACCTCGAGCTGGGATGACGCCACAGGCACATCAACAATGACGGAAACCTACGTCAGTAATGACGGTCAACAGAATTACACCAGAACTGAAGTTTGGAACGATGATGGAACCTCAAGCCAAACGATAACCGGCAAAACCAACCAACTCGGCTGGATGTGGCTGCCTCAGACTTATGATAATGTCTCTGTCACAATCGCACATACTTGGGAAGGAATGACGCTTAGTGGTTCTGATCTTTCCTCGGGCGCTGTATTTAGTTTAAATGAAAATGAAGAATTATTGATTGACGGTGAACCTGTTCAGTTCGGTGATGATATGGACTTTAACTTTAATGAGAGCCAAAATTGGGAAAGCTCTTGGGAATGGACAGACGGGGATGGCAAGATATGGGTGGTTACCGACTCCCAAGAAGGTGAAACCTGGACTTCCGAAGAAATCGCTTATACAGAAGATGGTGCTGGCGAACGAACAAAGACTGGCGATGAGCGCGTGCACTCATCTACCTGGAATGAAAGAACGCAGACCAGTATCTGGACCGATTCTGAAAAATCAGCAGATGGAAATACCGACTTTAAACGTGTCGAGACGCAGCGAGCTGACGGCTCTTCAACGGAAAAAATAACCGGAAAAATCGATAAATTTGGTAGCTATGATAGTGTTGATATAACCATAGAGCGAGATTCAGACTGGACTATTACCGAAGCAACTGGAACCGCAGACGGAAAAAATGTAACCTTTGATTCAGGCTCTGGAGATATCTTGATTGATGGCGTTGCTATCGCTAATTTCAAAGGCGATGGCGGGCACGCTAATGTTGAGACAAGCGAAAGCTCTTGGACATGGACAGACTGGGATGGCGTTACCTGGACCGTAACTGATAAACAGGAAGGCGACACTTGGACCTCCACAGAAAGAGGTGATAATGGTGACGTTCGTATCCATAAAAATACTTGGAGTGGTGACACAGAAACTTGGTCCGACACGTTCACCTCTGCCGATGGCTCTATCGACGTTACCCGAGTTGAAGTGAGAAACACTAACGGCTCGTCGACCGAAACAATCACCGGCAAAGATAACCACTTTGGTTGGTGGGATTTTCAAACTGCTTATACTGGTCTCGAAGTTGTTATTGAACGTGATTCAAACTGGAATATTACCTCTGTTAGTGGCAGCGCCGATGGCGACGTCACATTCGGTTTTGTCGATGGAGAGCTGACTATTGGCGGCGTAGCCTATCAGAGTGGCGGTGACGATCGTTCCAATCTTATGCAGGAAGCTTACGTTAATACTTGGGAATGGCAAGATGGCAATGGCGTCACCTGGACAGTTACCGATAAGCAGGATGGCGATACCTGGACCTCGACGGAGGAGGGTAGTAATGGCGATGTGCGCATTAATTCTTCTGCTTGGGACAGTGATGTCAACGACTATATTTATACCTCTTCATTCAAAAGCGGCACCGATAACCGGGACTATTCGATTCGCGAGACTTGGAATGAAGACGGCACTTCCTCAGAGACTACCAAGGGAGCGACCGACCAGATTAACTGGATTTATCTTGGGGAAATCTATACCGATGTAGAAGTCACCGTTGTGCGTGACAATAACTGGAATACTCAGAGCATTACTGGTAAGGGTACAGATACCAACGGAGTGACCGATGACTTTGGCTGGGATGCTGATACCTATCAGTTGAGTTTCGGTGGTGAAGCAATTCAAGACACTGGCAACTTCGGCGGCGGCGGCCAAGAGCAAGAAAGTTGGGAAAGCACTTGGGAGTGGACAGATTGGGAAGGCGTTCTTTGGAGTGTGGTCGAGTCACAAGTGGGAGATGTTTGGACATCTACAGAGACTGGTGATAATGGCGCCGTTCGAGTATTTAAATCAAGCTGGGATTCTATCAAACAGACATCTGTTTGGAGTGAGTCCTATGATGAGGATGGCTCTACTGATGCGAACGGAGAACATCTTGACTATACTCGAGTAGAAACCTACAACCCTAACGGCACCTCATCTGAAACAATCACGGGCAGCACAGACAATATTGCCTGGTATCCACTGCATGGCATTTATACCAATGTTAGTGTAACTATTGAACGCGATGCAAGCTGGGAAATCTATAAAGTCTCTGGCACCGGTACGGATACTGACGGAGTGACTGATGACTTTAGCTGGTCTAATAATCAGATAACTTTTGGCGACAGCGGTGTCGAAAACCCTGATGATTTCAAGGTAAACGAAGATCAGTACTGGGAAAACGATTCAGAATGGGAAGACTGGGACGGCACAGTTTGGGTGGTTAAAGAAATTCAGGACGGAGAAACTTGGTCTCGAACAGAAACCCAATATACAGATTCTTCTAAAGCTAACGCGACTGGTGCGGAGCGTTCTGAAACCAATGTCTGGAGTCACGCCGACCAGACCAACACTCGGACGATGACTGAGACTAATACAAATGGCGATAAAGTTAATGAAATATCTATCTGGGACGGTGATGCTGGAACTGAAACAAGAACTATTACCGGCACAACCGATCATATCGACTGGATGCCTCTTAACGGACCGAAAGAAGTTGCAGTCACTATAACCTACGATAGTACACACACTATCACCGCTGCCAGCGGTACGGTTGGCTCAGCATTATTGACTTATGTTGATGGTCAATTCCTCTTTGATGGCGCAGCATTGACGGTAGAGTGGACCGATTGGGATGGCACTGTATGGACAATGACACAGCAGGAAGCGGATGGCACTATGACCCGCACTGAAACTGCAACGTCAGGTCCGCAGGAAGGCGCTAAGCGTGTTGAAAGTCATACCTGGGATAATAACACTCAAACCCAAACAATGACTGAAATTTTCACCGATTCGAATGCAAATAGTAACGTTACTATCTCCAATGCTACAAGAGTTCAAAGTTTCACTGAAGGAGGTGGATCTACAGAAGTGATTACTGGTAGCACTAACCATATTGACTGGATGCAGTTAGGTGAAATCTACACCGATCTTAACCTTACCGTTACACGTGATGGGGACTGGAATGTAAAAAGTATTGAGGGTACGGGCACAAATGCAAATGGCGATACAAACATAGCAATTGGCTATAGTCCTAACGAGAATCAGTTGACAATCGGCGGTAATCTAGTGGCTGGGGATATTGGTCAGAGCTTTGAGAATTCATGGACATGGGAAGACGGCGACGGCACAACTTGGACGGTGGTTGACAAACAATCAGGCGATACTTGGACCTCTACTGAAACTGGCTCTAATGGTGATGTTCGAATCATGGAGTCCACTTGGGATGAAGCGAATAAGACTAATACTTGGTCGGAGAGCTTTAGTAACGCTGGTCGATCAGGTATAGAAGCCAAAGATATTATTAATTTTACAAAGACTGAAATCTTCAACGAAACTTCAGGAACTTCAACAATGAAGACTACCGGCACGTCCGATCATATTGGCTGGATGTATGTTGGTGAAATTTATACCAATATCGACGTCACCGAAACCCGTGACACTGACTGGAATACAGCCAGTCTCTCCGGAACGGCGACTAATGCAGCAGGTGAAACAGTGACTATCGGCTGGGACGATGGAATCACCGTTGATGGCGATATCTTGTCGACTCATGGGCCGGGTGATTTTTCCATGTCGGCTGACAATTTCCAGAATGAATGGACTTACTTCGACCACGATGGCATTGAATGGACCGTCGTAGAATCGGAGCAGGATGGAACTTGGATCTCAGAAGAAACCAATGAGTATGGCGATGTGCGAACTAACTCAAATTATTGGGATAACGATGCTCAACAATCGAAAAATGTTATCAAATACAAATCTGCTGATGGTGGTATTGACTATAAGATGACAGAGACCTGGGCTAATGATGGTTCATCAGTGATAACAGTTACTGGTGATACTGATCATATCGGCTGGGATTATGTTGGCGGAGTCTACACTGACATTGACGTCGTAATCACTCGAAACCAAAATTGGGAAATCCAAACAGTAACCGCCAGTGATGGAGCGTCAGCTGCAACAGCAAAAAATGAAGATGGTGTCAGCGTAACACTGTCATATGATCCAAATAACCCAAATGATCTTACCATTGATGGTGTGAGCATTTACCGGATGGGTGATGATTTCTACAAAGACTTCGATCAAAATATGATGGGTCAGCTTGATCAAATGCAAAGTGGTTCGTGGACATTCACTTTTACCAACGACCAAGGTGAAGAAATATCTGTGGAAGAAGAAGTAATAATCACAGATATTGTCACTCTTACAACTGATGAACTTGATATCAGTGTGGTGTTCGATATAAGCGCAGTAGATGCGTGGGATCAAGGAGGTCAAGTAGGGAGCCCCCCTCTCCCTGAAGTAATATCAAGTAGCGGCACAGATGGTGTAACCGGGTTTGACTACAGCTCAATAGAAAACTGGTATGGGGGATTGTGGTCAGATGAGAGTATCGATTTCGATAATATTACTGAAGCAGAAGAGTCTAGCCTTGTTGAAGATGGTGTTGAAGCATATTTAGTTTCAAATGGCGTTAGCACAACTGATCTTTCCGTGACTTTCGATATATCTGATACCTTTACAACCAAGGAAACTAACACAGTTAATGGGGGAATATTCCTGAGAACTCGTACCGAGGGCCTCGACGATAACGGCGAGCACTTCGAAACCGAACGCGAAGAAAACTTCACCAATTCAGATGCTTTAGATGCTAACACTCCGTACAGGTGGACCGAAAGGGTCCGCACTTTTGAGGACAGTGAGTATGGCTTTAAAGAAATCAGTGCTGAAACCTCTTCTTTTGGAGAAGATTTTGTACAAACCGTGAACTATGCTCCAGATGGCACGGCAACAATGGTCGCAGAAGGCACCAAAGCTATGGGTCCAGGTATGTTAATGAGCAACATAACTGTTACCTCTGTCTTGGAAGATGGTTGGAAGTATTCGGATATGTATGGTACCGGCGTTATCGTGGCTCCAGAAGGTTCTCAAATGGAAGCTTTGAACGGTAAAACCGCTGTCATTACTTCCAGTGGTACCGACCAATGGGGTGGACCTCTGATTAAGCTGACTGTTGAAATGTCCGAGGGTGTATTTCAAGAGTTTGATATGTTTGATGAGGGCGCAGACCGTCAGGCCCAAATGCATAATGAGGGCAACCCACTCGACAGATACATTATTCAAGACACAGAGGGCTTTGCAGGTTCTAAGAACTATACCTGGGATCAAACAAGTTTTGATAACACAACAGTTAAGGGAACAACCACATTCACAGGTGAAAACTCGAAGCAGACACAAACAGTTAACGTGACCGAAGTTCGCACCACTGATGATGCTGGTTTGCTTAATAAAATTGTGCAAACAGTCACAAGTACTAAAGGCGATACTGGCGAAAGCTACATAAGAACCTATACCCTCAACGAACGTTTTGATGTCGAGATTGAGCTAACTGGTACTAAAGTGCTCCGTGGAGAAACCTATAAAAACATCGACATGGACACAGAGATTACCCCGAATGGAGACGTCAGGATTGAGGGAACTGGTAATAAGCTTGATGGAACCAATGTCGATTTCTTTAAAGGTCATCATGACCAAAGTATGGAAATTGTCTCTATGAATAGAGATGGTACGATGCACAAACTGACTGAAGAAGATCAAGATTCTGGCGGTGGCCCCAATCAAGGACCAATTAACGAACTTCAACAGTGGCAATACACTGACCATAATGGTGAACTTTGGACCGTAATAGATAAATTCGATGGTGAGACCAGAGTCAGCACAGAGACAAATACTGTCTCTGGTGACACCCGCTCAATTAAAGACACGTGGTCAAATGACGGCAGCTATACCTTTGAGATGAGTGAGACAATAGATGGTTCAGTATACGTTGAGACACGCTCTGGAACGCCTGGATTTAATAGCACTTCTAACAAATACGAGGAAGTTGAAACAGTCGTCATCACCGAAGACGGTGTGACTATTGAGAGTTACACTCAAACAATAGCTTTCAATGAAGACTACTCTGCCACCCGCACACTTGTGGGAACGCTAGAGTTTATGGGTGAAACCTACACTAGTGCCAATGTAGTTGTTGAACAAGATCAGAACTGGCAGGCAACTTCTGTATCGGGTACTGCCAAAAATAGCTCTGATCAAACCGCAACCATCACTATGGACGGCACCCATCCTTGGGGTGACCCAAAACTGGTCTTTACTGTTGACGGCATTGCAACTGCCGACACTAGAACTGTGATTGGTAACAAAGCTGCCGATAACGACGATCCAGTGGCTACTAGTGATGCGGAAACTATTAATGAAAACCAAGCTGTCATTATTGATGTTCTTGATAACGATACCGATGCTAACGACGATAATCTATCAATTAAGTCAATCGGTGATGCCTCTTATGGTGAGGTTAATCTTGCCAGTGGTTCATTAATTTATACCCCTAATTTCGGTTATTCCGGAGCTGATGAGTTCACTTACACGGTGACTGACGGCAAGGGAGGTACAGACCAGGGAACTGTCAGCATTACTGTCACTGGTGTCAACTCCGATGCAGTAGCTGTCGATGACAGCTTCACGTTCATCCAAGGCAGCGGTACTGCAGTTCTGGATGTTCTTGCCAACGATACCGACGCAGATAGTGACGAACTGAGTCTTTATGGCGTTTTCCCGAGTTTTCCACCAACTAAAACAGCTGAATCTGGCAAGGTTTCTGTGTTTGGCGGGATTGTAAATTATTCTCCTGTTAATGACGATTTTTATGGTCAGGATACATTTGTTTATTATGTAACAGATGGAGCTAAAGATGAAAATGGTGACATCATCTATGACGAAGGACAAGTAACTATAAATTATCAGGCATTAAATAATGCCCCGGTTGCCGTTGCTGATACTCTTACGTTAGAGGAAGATATTGATTCAATTCGGGTTGATGTACTGGCCAATGACACCGACGCAGACGGCGACGTGTTGACGATTGACTCCTTCACCAATCCGAGCGACGGTACGGCGACATTGATGGGAGGAGCGTTGTTCTATAGCCCTGATGAAAATTTCTCTGGCACCGACAGCATGACATACACAGTTGTTGACTCATCAGGTGCCTCAGCCACTCAGACTGTCACCTTGACTATTACAGGTTCTAATGACGCCCCTGTCACCGTTACTGATGTTTTAAATGTTGAGGAAGGTTCAAGTGATGGTATAACGACCAACTTGCTTTCCAACGACTACGACCGTGAGGATGATGCCTTTACTCTTACCTCTGTTGGTACAGCTACAAACGGCACAGTAGTTAAGAACAATGATGGAACGGTTACCTATACCCCGGGAAAGAATGAAGATGGCACGAACTATACCGGTGCTGACGAGTTCACTTATGTGGTTACGGATGCAAATGGCGCTCAAGCGACTGGAACTGTTTCAGTTACCGTTAGTGTAATTAATAACGCTCCTGAAACCACTACAGATACTTCTACTGTTGCAGAAGATTCGAGCAGCAATAGAATTTCTGTACTTAATAACGATACTGACCCTGAAGACGATACGCTAAGCCTTGATTCAGTGGGTACTGCAAGCTATGGTACTGTAACCATTGCGAACAATGTCGCTCTTTACACGCCTGAAGCAAATTATTCAGGATCGGATAGCTTTAGTTACTGGGCAACTGACGGAGAAGGTGGCTCAACAAGAGGCGAAGTAAGTATTACGGTTACTGCCTCCAATGACGCACCAACAGCAGTTAATGACACTTTGGGTACTATATCGGGAACCAGGCCCACCACACTCGATTTATTGGCAAATGACACTGACCCTGATGATGGAGACACTCTTACGATTTCCGATGTTGGTGAGGCAACCTACGGCAATGTAACTATCAGTGGTGGCTCTGTCCGCTTTAATGCTACTAGAGGCTCAACAGGTGAATCAGATAGCTTTACCTATACAATCACTGATGAGGATGGCGAGACATCCACCGCTACAGTGAACTTTACTATTTCCTCTAACACTAATCCTAATGCTATCAATGACAAGGTGACATATGTTGAAGATGCTGATGCTGCAGAGATTGAGGTTTTAGATAACGATACTGATTCGGATGGAGATTCGGTAACAGTATTGTCAATCAATACTGATCCTGAATATGGTACTGCAGAGATATCGAATGGTAAATTATTTTATGCACCCGACAGCAATTACAATGGCACTGATAGCTTAACCTACATTGTTAAAGATGGAAATGGAGGTCGAGACGAAGCAACCGTGGCAATTACCATAACTGCTGTTAACGATGCGCCGAGTGTTGTAGGTGACACATTAACGGTTGATGCCGGGTCTTCTTCTAATGTCGTTAGCGTAATTGACAATGACAGCGACGTAGATGGCGATGATTTATCAATCTCTAGTATTACGGATGCCCTGCATGGTACTGCATCACTTACTGATGGCGTTTTGACTTATACGCCGGAGGCTGACTATACCGGTTCGGATAGCTTTACCTATAAATTGAGCGACGGAACTACGGAATCTACCGGAACCGTGAATATTACCGTTAGCGCTGGAAATACCTTGCCAACGGTTGTTGCTGACACTGGAACAGTTACTGAAGACTCCAAGAACAATGTGATTGATGTACTTGCTAATGATACTGATGCTGATAGCGATACCTTAAGTGTTGCTAGTGTTACCCAGGGTGAGAATGGTACTGTTCAACTGTCTAGCGGTTCAGTATTCTATACTCCTGATGCTGACTTTGCGGGTACAGATAACTTTGCATATACCGCAAACGATGGTAATGGTGGTATCAGTTCAGGAAGAGTGGTTATAACAGTTACTGCAGTAGATGATGATCCTACTGCGGTGAATGATACACTTGACTCTGTGGAAGTAGGTTCAGGCAAAATCGAGGTTGACTTGATTTCGAACGACACCGATGTTGACGGAGATACCATCAGCATAACATCAGTAGGAGATGCGCTTTACGGAACCACTACTTTTGCAGCAGGCTCTATCTACTACCAGCCAGGAGATTCAGTCCAATCTGATGTCTTTAGCTATACTCTTACAGACGCGAATGGTGATACAGCAACAGGTTATGCAAGTGTTGATGTGATAGCTGCCAACAATACACCGACCGGTGCGGTAACAATCACAGGCGGTACACAACCTTACCAAGCACTGACCGTTAGTAATACTTTGGCAGATGCTGATGGTATAGCTGGTGATTTCAGTTATCAGTGGTATGTTGACGGCACCGCAATGCCTGGCGAAACTGCTACTACTTATACCGTAGCTCTTGAGGATGTTGGTAATACCTATAGTGTTAAAGCTTCTTATACAGACGATGTCGGTAACGCTGAATCTAAAACAAGTGATGCTACTGATGCAGTCACCCAACTGGACCAACCGTTCTCTTTTGTGGCAAGCGATGTTGCTGAAGACGGTACACTGACACTGACACTTAAGGCGGATGTTGAAGCCATTTATAGTCGAAGCGACATCACCGTCTTAACCGGTGCTGACTTGAATCTGGATATTGATTGGGATAAGTTTTCTACCCTTGCTGATAGTGATGAGAAATATAGTATTACAACATTAGCTGAAAAGATAATAGTGTTGGATTCTTCCTCAACATCCTCCGAAGTTACTTTTGACACTTTAACACTCGCATCATTGCGCTTGAGTCCTCCGTTACTAACCTTAGTCGACACAGACGAAAGTACGACTAGTGTAGGCACTACTGATGATTTACTTACAGTGACCTTGAAGCCAGTCGACCCAACTGAAAAAGTTTCCATATCGCTGAGTGGCACAATTGAGGCTAATCAAGGTCAAGTTAGCTTTAGCCAGTATGATGCTACCACGAGTAATATCACCGGAGTAGCAGCTAATAGTGATCCGGTAGGCAGTGTAACCGTTAGCGGTACAGTTGCGGTTGATGAAGTGCTTACTGCCTCTCATTCAATAACAGACGCGGATGGTATGCGGGCTGTTTCTTATCAATGGCTGAGAGACGGCGTAGCAATTGATAGTGCTACTGATGCAACCTATACAATTACTACGACTGATATCAATGCTGCAATCAGTGTGAAAGCGTCTTATACCGATGGCGGTAATACTGCGGAGACAGTAACAAGCAGTAGTAGCACTGTTACTCAGTCTGCCACTAATAAGCCGTTCATGTTTTCTTCAGAGCTGATTACGGCTAGTGACGCATCTATCGAACTCTACGGCGCTGATTATTCATCAGAGGCAAATGAAACAATTGTTAAATTAACGCTCAGTGGTGACATTACTAATTTTGATGATGCAAATGGTGCTTTATACACCTCAGTTACTGGAGCTGAACTTGATATTTCAATGGATTGGGATAAATTCGAATCCATTGTGTACGATGATGACAGCACCGAAACATTTGAAATCAATAAAGATTATGAAGGTAAGCTCTTCCTAGGATCAGTAACCAATGATGACGGTGAATTTAGCAAGATTGTTTTTTCCTCGCTGAATACTTCGACAAAACCAGTATTGACACTTATAGATAGTGTTACATCAACTGGCAGAGGGGAGACAGATCGTCCGACTGAAGTAGATTTGGCAACGATTTACCTGAATCCTATTGATACCGTTGATGACGTTGAAATAACTTACGGTGGTATTGTCTCAGCTAACCAGGGTGATGATTCATTTACCCAGCTAAGTCATAGTCTTGAGATAGTTACTAAAACTTACGATGCAATTATTTCAACCGCTGCTACTGATACAACAATAACCAAGTTGACTGGTACTTCCATCAACCTCTGGAATGATGGTGCTGATACCGGCACATCGGTTGTTGTAGATGGTGGTGAGATATCCATCGACAACACAGTAGCCTTCGATGCCGTCAAGCTTGCAGCAACCGATGCTTATAACTTCGATATCAATATCTCTGATGCGATTGATGTACTCAGACATATTGTTGACTTGGAGGCACTGACAGCTAACACTGCTGGCTACCATGCGGCAGATGTTGATAATGATGGCACAATAAATATCTCTGACGCCATCGATATCTTAAGGCACGTGGTTGAGCTCGATACCATTGACACTTTCGATATTATTGATAGTGCTGGAGCGATAGTCACTCAGCTAGATGCTGACGCTACGGGCGAAGCCCCAACCTGGACACTGGTTGC
>Ga0233427_10001499_pt1 | contig 24728 bp, 27 predicted proteins | sample SI_118_April2016_5_FD_179885 | JGI IMG/M metagenome (GOLD analysis project Ga0233427, IMG submission 179885) | Seawater microbial communities from Saanich Inlet, British Columbia, Canada - SI_118_April2016_100_MG | ecosystem: Environmental > Aquatic > Marine > Inlet | place: Canada: British...
TGTACGTCAGGGTAACAGACAAAAAATAAAATTAGAAAACTGCAAAGGCAATCCTCTCTCAGTCAGCTTATCAGGAATTTCCTGGAACTTACGTTATCCAGTTGAGTTTTTAAAAAATATAAATTCTATACCTCGTTTGATTGACTTGCGGGAATATATGAATTTGCCGCAGAAAGAGTTTCAGGACAGGATGTTTGCTGAGATAGAACGGATTCTCGGAAGCAAAACTCCTCATTCTATTTCATACCTCCCGAAAACACCGGAAGAGCGGTCAGAAAAGGTTCCGGTAGGAATACTGAATTTAAATCTTGAAAAAGCCCAGACCTGGAAAGATGACGGCATGGCTTCATTTAGCTTACGTAAACTAGGGGGGCAGTGGCAGAGCTACCAAACCGATCGGGATAACAGAATTGTCATGCATCTTCCTGCAGGAAGTTATTCTTTGAAAGTTGCAGGAGTTTTAAGAAAAACATTTTTCCTCATTGACGGCACCCAGCTAGACCTGTCTATTGATTAAAATGCAACAACGGGGGGACTCCGGCATGATGTTGCTTTAGTTTCTTGTTTAAGAGGTAGCCCCCGACGGATCTTGTGTTGAGTCGAAAGGCCATTCTATTAAGACACCAGGTAAAATTGAGCTTCGGAACCAATACCAGGCTAATCCGCCGGTGGCTAGATTTCCAAGTGCGATGCCGAAAAAGAATCCGGTTGTGCCCCAGATTTGTGATCCCAGATAAACCAGGGGAATTAGGAAGAGAAAGAGGCGCAGTAGATTGATTGTAGTTGAGTGAAAAGGGCGATGGAGTGCGTTGCATGAGGCACTGACCAGCTGTGATATACCGTGAAAGGCAAAACCGAAAGGAACGATCCAGAAAAATTGCTGTATTAAGTTTTTAATTTCAGGATCATCTGAAAAGGCCCAGGCAATGCCACCCGAAAATAGTGCAAGGATTGCCCAGGCTGTAGTACCCCAAACTAAAGCAAAGCGCTGCGAAAAGCGGCTTGCATCTTTTATCCTTCCAAACTTTCCTGCACCTAAATTTTGTCCTATAAAAGGTATGAGTACCGATGAAAGTGCCATTGATCCGATCATTGCAATAGATTCTATACGTGTGCCCACTCCAAAAGCTGCGACTGTTGCGTCGCCAAGATCTGCCGCAATACGAGTTAAAACCGCATTTGAGAATGGAAAAAGAAGCTGGGTTACCATGGCAGGAATACCGATATAAAGTAAGGCTTTCCAGGAACGTAGGATTTCAGCAATTCCCGGCCAGTTTATGGTCAGCATTCTCTCCCGTATTCCTAGTACCCATAAACCTGCAATCATGATACTGATATAAGAAATAACAGTGGCAATGGCTGCACCCTGAATTCCGAGTTCTGGAAATGGACCGTAGCCAAAAATCAAAAGTGGATCCAGGACGGCATTAACGCCTGCGGCGATTATCATGATCCAACTGGGGGTTTTTGTGTCTCCTGTAGCCCGAATCGCACTGTTTCCAACTATTGGTATCACTACAAATACTACTCCTGACAACCATGGAATCATGTATTGCTTGATGAGCGGCAACGATTCTGTTGATGCTCCCATCAGTGTGAAAATAGAGTCGAGCGCAAAAAAACTAAGTCCGGCGACACAGATGATAATTAAGGCGACCAGGAGCAGACTGTCTGTAGTCAGTCGCTGGACTCTGTGCTGGTCCCCTTCGCCGATAGCACGTGAAATTACGGCAGCAGCCCCAATTCCTATGCCAAAGGAAAAGCTCATCAAAGTAAAAGTAACCGGGAAAGTAAAACTGATTGCAACCAGTTCCCGGACTCCAATCAGACTGATGTAAAATGTATCCACCAGGTTGAAAAGCATGATTGAGACAAGTCCGAATATCATTGGAACTGCCAGACGAATCAAGGAAGGGCCAACTGGACCTTCAGTCATGCGCTTTCTGACTGAAGGTTGTCTTGAAGAATTAGCAGAAGGAGAGGGTGTCAATAAAACCTGAAAGTGCAATGATTGGGAGTTATCTTTCTTAAAACAGTGAGGAAATAAGATAGTAGCATATTATACACTCAACTCACAACTGGGATTCGTTTTTGGGTCAGGAATCCTCTTTATTGAAATAACTATTAAAGGCCGGAATCGGCTTGATTGCACGATATATGTGTGGGAGCCTGTACGCATACTGTGATTCAGAACAATTTTTTGTAAAACCTCATGTCCACCTCAAACCGACACAAATCTGCATCCGTACATGAAATTCCAGAGTCGGATTCGTTGTTTGACGACCTGGCACTGCGTCGGGAATTGAGCGCAAATCTGGTTGGATTCTGCCGTTATCTACGTCAGAACGGACTTCGTACCGGAATGGGTGAGCAGATGGATGCGCTGCGTTCTTTGGAAGAAGTAGATTTAAAGGATGAACTTGCTTTCAGAATGGCTCTCCGCACTACTTTAGCCAAGAGTATCCGGGAACAGGAAATTTTTGATGAGCACTATCATCGTTTCTGGTATATCTGGGAAAGTGCAGAAAATATCCAACAGCGTTTCAAGGCAAAAAAGGAGGAACCTGCCGCAGTAGTAGTGGATGCACGTCTAAACAAAGAATCATTCATGTCAATCGGAGATTGGCTGGGAGGTACAGAGACAGTCGAAGAGGAAAAAGAAGCTGCAGGCTACAGTCCTTTTGAGACAGATTCTGAACGAGATTTCAGTTCTTTTCGTGCAGAGGAGCTCAGCGAAGTAATGCACCTCATCAACGAAATAGGTAAGGCGTTGGCAACTCGTTTCAACCGCAGAACAAAAAGTTCAAAAAAACGGGGACTTATAGATTTACGCAGAACAATGCGCTTAAGTTTGCGTCGTGGAGGAGAAATTATTGATTTGGCATATTACCGGCGCAGGCGCCAACGTCTGAAATTAGTGCTGTTATGTGACGTCAGTAAATCGATGGACCTTTACAGTCGTTTCCTGATCCAGTTCATCTATGCTTTTCAGAATGTTTATCGACGTATTGAAACCTTCGTTTTCAGTACTTCACTGCACCGAATTACGGAAACTTTACGCAAGGAAGAATTGTACTCTGCGCTAGAACAAATTTCAACAACAGTCCCGGACTGGTCCGGTGGTACAAAAATTGGTGCTTCTTTTATGCAATTTGTTGAACAGTTCGGTCTCAAGCTGGTTGATTCTCAAACTGTAGTGCTTATCATCAGTGATGGTTGGGACACAGGTGAAGTAGATTTGCTGGAAGACAGTATGCACTTTTTACATAAACATGCCCGTAATGTGATATGGCTCAATCCACTCAAAGGTAGACCAGGATACCAACCTGCTACCCGGGGGATGCAGGCGGCTTTGCCTCATATTGATATTTTTGCTTCGGCCCATAATCTCAACAGTCTCAGGAATCTTGTTCACCAGTTGGCTCGCATCCAGGGTGGACAAAGCAGCCGCTTGGCAATCGGAGTTTGATACTTAGCAATCCTGAAATTGAATTGAAAACAATAATTTGTCAAAGTTGACAGCAATCTAACATATTGTTCAGTAGGTACTATGCCTTTATACACACTCGATGAATCGAGTCCAGAATTTACAAAAACAACTTTTATTGCACCAGATGCCAGTCTCATAGGAAGAGTACGGATTGGTGTATATTCTTCAGTTTGGTTTAACGCAGTTCTCCGGGGAGATATGGAATACATCAGCATTGGAGACGAAACCAGTTTTCAGGATTTAAGCATGGGACATTCTGATCCCGGATTCCCGCTGATTATTGGGAATCGGGTGACGGTAGGACATCACTGTGTAATGCACGGCTGCGAAGTTGAAGACGACTGCCTGATTGGAATGGGTGCGATTTTGATGAATGGAGTAAAAATTGGTCGTGGTAGTATTGTGGGTGCGGGTTCAGTTGTGCTGGAAGGGACGGAAGTTCCTCCGTTTTCAATGATCGCCGGATCGCCTGCAAAAGTTCGCAAGACCTATGAAGAAAGCATTTTGGAGAATATTAGAAGTATGTCGCAAATTTATGTAAAGCGCACGATACGATACCTTGAACAAAATATTGGAGAGAGATAGGGGGTTTCCTGAGTTGGAATTTTGAATCAGGCTGCAATTTCGTTGGATTCTTGAGTCTGGGAAATTACGGTAAATGCAGTTTGCAGTTCAATGGGAGTAAGTTCTTCAAGTTCAGTATGTTCACTGTTCAGGGTTCTGTTTATGAACTGAAGCTGAGGTTCTTTGGTAACATAACCCAATTGATTCAGTTGTCGATCCAAGGTTTCAAACACCCTGTTACGTAACTGCTCATTGGTGTTTTTATCTTTTGCGAGAATTTGCTGACCATGAAAATTAATAGTGTTTATCTCACCTTTATAAGACTGCTTCGACAGAGTTTTGTCTCCTCTTAACTCTAATGCGACAATCACCGAAGTAATCACCACTGAAGTCAGGCAAAAAAACAATAAAATCATTTCCATAGTAACCCATTTGCTGGTTTTTACTAGTTTTACAGGGTTCAAAAGTCAGTTCTAATTTTATCTCAAATTCCTTAGATTCTGATCTGGACCAAGTGCTGTGCAATTAAATAGCTCAAATTTGTTCTCCCGGAGACAATGCAGAAAACAGACCAGCAAAAAATTAATGGCTTCAAAAAAAGCCTGAAATCTTTGTGATATTAGTGAAGTAGTTTATGAGAAATTTCTCACTGTGCTCGTAATGATACGGTTTTAGAACTTTTTGCAGATTCATCAAAATTGATAGAAAAAATAGCTGATGTCAATCAGCATTTCCTCAAATATGTTCCCATTGTTTTTTAAACAAGTACATTTTATGAAGCTGAATTTTTTCTTCAATGCACAATTCAAGGCGGTTTTAACCGGAATTATACTCATGCGATTGATGCAGTTAATGAGCGCAAACTGAATAGCAGAACTGCGTTAATCTGGCATTGAACTTGTATTACAAGCTGGACACCAAAATCTTGAAGAACATTCATTTTTTATGACCATGAAAAACCAACTGCCTTTTTTACGATTGGGTACTGCAGTGCTGTATTTTTTCCTGTTGGCTGTTTTGACAACACCAGCCTGGGGTGTGCGAGTAAAGGATATTGCTGCATTGCGGGGTGCACGTGACAACTCACTTATCGGCTTTGGTATTGTAGTTGGTTTGGACGGTACAGGCGATTCACAGGAGAGTTTACTAACCAGAAAGCCGATTGTGAATGCCTTGGAAAGGATTGGGATTAGCTTAAACAGCCAGGATATTTTAGGACGAAGTATTGCTGCAGTATGGCTGACAGCGACTTTACCGCCTTTTGCAAAATCAGGACAACGTTTAGACATTACTGCAGCAACAATTGGTGATGCGGTTTCACTTCGTGGAGGAATTTTGATAATGACTCCGTTACGGGGACCGGATAGACTTGTTTATGCCCTCGGGCAGGGTCCCATTGCGGGAATACCGAAAGGAGTCAGCAGAGCCGAAGCACCACTGCCGTCAGAAGAATTAGCTAATTTGTCGATAGGATCACGGATGGTGGCCTCAGTTGGACAGATTCACGGAGGAGCGATTGTAGAACGTGAGATTAGTTTAAATCTTAACAGCCGGGCCCGACTGTATATGAACTTGCATTCTCCGGACTTTACTACAGCATTCCGTTTGGCAAAGCTGATTAATCAGAATTTAGGTATCCGGAGTGCCCGGGCCCAGGATGCCGGCACTGTCGAAGTCTCAGTTCCTGATAGTTACTTGGGCAATACAGTGGAGTTGCTTTCCTTCATTGAAAATTTGGAAATTACTCCAGATCATACTGCCAAAGTTGTTCTTGACGAACGGTCTGGAACTGTAGTGATGGGAGGCAGTGTCAGGATTTCGCCAATTGCAATTTCTCAAAACGGCTTGAATATTCAAGTTAAACTTCCAACTCTAAATGTAGAAGGAACCCAGGGTGAGCTGACTGAAGGAAGAATACTTGCTTCCAGTGTTTTTATGCTTAAAGGAGGTACTGACTTGAAGGAAGTTGTAGACGGCTTTAATAAAATAGGTGCTTCCAGCAGAGATTTAATTGAGGTGCTCAAGGCTGTAAAAACTGCCGGCGCTCTTCATGCAGAACTTGTCATTCGATAAACTAAAATGAAAGTATCAATGCCGTTACCTTTATCTGTACTGACCTTAGGTGCAGATCGATTTAAGGCGGCTCCTGAAATAAAAGGAGTCACCGAAGATGCAAAACTCCGTGAAACTGCCAGTGAGTTTGAGGCTATTTTTATCCAGCAGATGTTGAAAACAATGCGGGAATCATCTTTTGAGTCTGATCTGCTTCCTAAGTCAGAAGGTGAAAAAATGTTCCAACCTCTACTGGATGAACAATATGCGAAAATTTCTGCAAAGTCCGGGAGTCTGGGCCTAGGAGAGATGATTTATCAGCAGTTGAAAACAAATTTAGACAAATAATAATAAAACGCTAAAGTTTTGTGATTGATTAGCCGATACATGCAATAAGGTGTTTCTGTGACTAGTCAGGAAAGCAAATATATGGTATTTCCAGACCCGGTAACATCTAACCTGAGGCCCAAGATCGAAGTGTCTGTATACGCATTTTAGGAAGCAAACGCTTCTTGAATCATGTTGGTTTACACGCCCTATGGGCCTTCTCAGGCTAGCGAACTGCACATTTTTAGTTGTGCTCGTCAGAGTCTGCGGGTATGCTTGTCGGCTTACACCGGACATTTCCGCAGAGATAGGGATCTAAACTATTTAACATTTACAGGTGAATTATGAAAATAACAGGACAACAGTCCCCCGAGTTTCATGGTGTCAAGGGAGGGACTGCTAAAGACAGTCAGAAAACTGCAGAGCGTTCTGGATTGATATCCGGAACATCAGAACCTCCAGTTAAGACTTCGACATTTGTGATGAATAAAATAAAAGATAGGATTTCAACTGAGCCGGAAGTACGTGCAGACCGGGTTGCAGAACTTAAAGATAAAATAAAAAATGGTGAATATCAGGTTGATGCGCAACGTCTTGCCAAAACAATGCTGGAGGATGCTCTTCAGGAAGATATAAGCTGAATCTTAAGTGCTGAAAAATAACACGGCGGCCTAACTAAGTCCGTTAGATGGTGTCCTTTTAAGATGCAAGAATTATTAAATATTATGCGACAGGAAGTGGAACTGCATGAGCAGTTGATTTCACAGTTGCAAAAAGAATCCGAGGGATTTGGGCGTTTACGCGGTTCAGAGTTGCTTAAAATTCAAGGCGAAAAGTCTCGTTGTGTACGTGCAACTGCCAGACTCGAGAGGGAGCGGATTAAGTTCGTTGAAAAGCTTGCAGATTCCTGGAACACTAAACCAAAGGAACTGACTTTAAGCGTTATTATTGACAGGACTGAGGATGAATACTCAGAACCACTTCAGCATTGTTTTGAACGGTTGAAAAGCCTGGTTGCTGAAATCCGCAAAATTGCGGATGAAAACGCTCTCCAGGCATCAGGTCGCTTAAAATCTGTTGAATCCTCTATTCGGTTCATGAGTCAACTCCAGAACGGTCCTCCGACTTATTCAGATGCGGGGAAACTGCAAAATGGTACCAGCACAATGTCCCGTACCGAAGCCTGACTTTATAAGTCACTAAAATCGTTTAGGAACCCTAATCATTTCAGCATTGTCACATGCCTTCGCTCAATAGTTCCCTAAATCTGGGACAACGCGCCCTGAGTATCAATCAGCGTTCAATGCAAACAGTTGGGCATAACATTGCCAATCAAGAGACTGAAGGTTTCTCCCGCCAGCAAGTTAGCTCAGGCACGTCTGCACCAGATCCCACTGGTGTAGGAGGAGGTGCTGATGCTGAGCCGACTACACGGGTTTATGATAAATTCGTACAACGCAAAATCCTCCAGGAAAATCCTCGTTCAGGCATGTTTAAGTCTCGAGGAGAATTCCTGCAAAAAATTGAAATTATTTTTAGTGAAACAGAGGGAAACGGCTTACACCAAGCTCTAAACGAGTTTTGGAACTCATGGAGCCAGCTTTCGAATCAGCCGGAATCTGAATCAGCCAGAATGCAGGTAAAGGTGCATAGTGATGTGCTGGCACGCCGTTTTCGTAACATGCACTCTCAACTTGACGGGCTGCGGAAAGAAATAAACGGCCGTCTGAATGCAAATATAAATAAAGTAAATGAGTTGGGCCAGAAAGTAGCCGAGTTGAATAGACAGATTAACTTATACGAGGGCGGTGGTCAGCGGAATGCCAACGATATGAGGGATGCCCGTAATCAGGCAATTGAGGAGTTGTCAGACTTGGTGGATATTAACTCTTTTGAAGATCCCAACGGAAGAACTACAGTTATCATCGGCCGTGATTGGACTCTGGTAGAAGGAAATAACCGCTATCAGCTTGAAGGTACAATGAAAGGCGGTGAATTGGGTATGCTCAGAGTCGATGGCGTTTCAATAAATGACAATCGCCGTGATTTGACCCGGACTTTTCGAGAAGGAGAAATGAGTGAAATGTTAAGAATGCGTGATGAAACAATTGTGAGCTACCAGCATAATCTCGACGAAATTGCCTTCAGTCTTGCAAGAAAAGTTAACAGGACTCACGCAACAGGTACTGGAATAAATTCTGCCGCAGAAATGATGAAGAGTACTTTCGGCTTAAATCCGGATGCACTTAATCAGCCCCTGCCCTTCCTGAAAGATGGAATATTTCAGCTTCATTTAGTTGATCCTAATAATGAAATCCTGGAAACTTATGAAATTGAGATACAGGCTGGGAAAGATTCCTTACCCGATATTGTCCAACGCCTGAATCAAACCATCAACGATCCAGGATTGTTACAGGCTTCCATAGAGTCAGACGGCTCGCTGCTTTTACAAAGTGCACCTGACTACAAGTTCATTTTTGGTGAAGATCAATCCAGCATCACACAGGTTCTAGGTTTGAATAGTTTTTTTGATACACTCAAAGGAGCAGAAGATATCCGGCTAAGTGAGCATATTCGTGAAAACACGAATAACATTTCAACAGGCAAGGACCTTATTCCTGGAGATAACCGAGTTGCACTCGAAATTGCGAAGCTTCAAACAAGTCCGACTATGAGAGATGAAACCATGACTTTTGATGAGTATTATAATGGTGTGCTCACAGGAATGGGTTTGAAAATTCAAAGAAATAAAACGGAGCAGGCACAACAAGAAAGTATGGTGAGACAGTTTAAGGAAATCAGGAGCTCTATCAGTGCAGTCAATATGGACGAAGAACTGACGGATATGATGCAGTATCAGAAAGCATACGAAGCATCTGCACGTTTTATCAGTACAGTAGATAAAATGATGGAAACCGTTATTAATATGTAATGAATCAAGCAAAAGAAACAGAAGAAAGTATGCTGCAACTCAAGACTTTTGTCAAAAACTTAAACCACAAGTCCTTTAAAAAATGCGTGTAACTGAGGTCACTAAGCGTGACCATGTAGTAGACAATATTCAAAAATCTTCAGGGAAGCTTCAGGATATTCAAATCCAGATGGCTTCCGGCCGTCGTTTAAACAAAACCTCGGATGATCCAATTGGTGCAGCCAGATCACAGGATATTGTAACCACACTTTCTTCACAGAAACAGCAACTCCAGAACATTGAAGACAATATTGCCTGGTTGCAGCGTTCAGAGTTGGAAATTGGACATATTAATGAAATATTGGGACAAATTCGTACTCTTGCTATTTCACAGGCCGGCAGCGATTCAAACGAAGAAACCAGGCAAATGGTGGCTCGAGAGTTTGCTGTGGCCCGAAAAACTTTATTTAACACTGGAAATGCACGTGAAGGAAAACTTTATTTGTTTTCGGGCATAAAAAGTCTTTCTCCTGCTTTGAAAAAAAATGGTATATTTCAACCGGCAAAAGTTGAGAAAAGCGGAGTTACGCAGAAAGATATCAGGGAATTACTGGATGTGAAACAATTTAGAGCGCAATTTGAGGGTTTTTCTACTAATAACTATCGAATAAAAGTCACAAAAGGTGGAGTTTGGGGACAAGCCAAAATAAAGATTTCAGATGATGGCGGACGAACCTGGAGTAAAGAACAGACATTACGACCGGTGATTCACGTATTTAACCAGGATGGAAAACTTAATGACCAGGTTTTGCTTAAATTTTCTGACCAAGAAGGTCGTTTGGGCAACATTCTACCAAAACAATTTGATTTTAATTCAGAAAAATCGTCAGAATTTGACTTAGATGAACTTGGTGTTTTGTTTCCTGAAGGAATTGAGTTTGTGTATCAACCAAACCCGGAAGTATCATATAATGGATCAATACATAAAAAAGAATCTTTGATTTCAAATGGACTTTCAATTCCGGTAAATATTACTGCTCAGGAACTGCTGCTTGGAGAAGATGAGGATGGCGTAGATACTTTTTCTTTACTTGCTGTAATGGAGAGAGCTCTTCTTGAAAATGATGGCATTGCGATTGCAAAACGTTTAGATCAGCTTAACTTGGCACAAAATCAGGTTCTGAAGCAGCAGGCAGACGTTGGAAATATTGTTCGTGAACTCTATTCAACTCAGTCCAGGCTGGAAAATCAGCAGTTTGAAAAGGAGAGTCAGCTTTCTGATATTCAGGATTTAGATGTTGCGGAAGCAACTGTGGACCTTAAAGTCGCAGAGGCTAACAACAGACTTTCACTGAATACCGGAGCTCGCTTGATCCAACCGTCACTGTCGGATTTTCTCCGTTAATTTATCCTGTGAATGATAATCACAGGTTTTTATAATTTGGAATTAATTATCTAGAAGACTGATCATTATGCTCATACTGACAAGGAAGTCGGGAGAAAGTATAACCATTGGGGATGATGTAAAAATCATGGTGGTTGAGGTCAAGGGCAAACAAGTTCGAATTGGAATCGATGCACCCCGAAGTTATATAATCCACAGAGAAGAAGTATATATAAGCATTCAGGAAGAAAACAGGCGTGCAGCAGAAGGGTCGCCACTTTCATTATCTGGAATCAAACACCTTTTTGGTAAACTCTAATCAATAAAACATTAATGCTTGTTCAAACCACACGCTTCGGTGAGATCGATGTTAAAGACGATCAAATAATTAGTTTTCATTCAGGATTGATAGGTTTTTCGGAAGCCCAACGTTTTGTGATCCGGGAAGATGAAGCAGCAGCACCTTTTCGTTGGCTACAGTCCATTGATAGTGAAGATCTTGCTTTTGTGATGATTGAACCGCATGTCTCTATTTCAAATTATGAGCTTGAGTTAACAAATGTTCACCTGAAAAAACTTCATGCAGAAAAAACTGAAGATCTGTCAGTCTATACCCTGGTCACCATGGCCAAAATAATGAAGGATGTGACTATTAATTTACAGGGCCCCCTGCTTTTTAATCTTGAAAAGCGCCTTGGAATTCAGATCATTGTTCAAGATGGTAGATACTCAACACGTCATTCATTGTTTGCTGAAAAATTAAAAAATAGTACTCCTGAGTCTTCATCACAGGAAGAGCCTGAGAACAGCAGCGGGTCTTTAGAACAAGTCGGATAATCTGGCATCAGTCCTTAATCGGCAATGAAACTGAAGTTCTCATGCTGACAAAATTCCTTCCTGCAAACACTCAATAATGAGTGAAATACAAAAACCCCTTAAATCTATTGAAGTCAGACAAATCTGTTTAGAGAATGATTTGGAGATTTCAGATCCCCAATGGCAGCTGCTGGAAAAGTGGGCTGTGATGTTGCTGGATGTCAACCAGAAAGTAAATTTAATTTCCCGTAAAGAAACAGATTTATTGTGGGAAAAACAAATATTGCCCTGTCTTTCATTACTGGTTTTACGTAAAATTGAAAAAGGTGCAGATGTTTGTGATTTTGGTACAGGAGGAGGATTGCCGGGAATGATACTGGCCATAGTACGTCCTGATTTGCGGCTGACTTTGTTGGATTCACGTCAGAAAAAAATTGTTGTACTTCAACAAATGATTGATGCATTAAAACTCAAAAATGTTCAGACTGTCCCTGGGCGAGGAGAAGAGTTAGGCAAACAACGTCCCTGGTGTCATAGATTCCCGTTTGTGACAGCACGTGCAGTTGCACCTTTGATCGATTTAGTACGCTGGACCTCTGATTTGAGAAAACCGGATTCAGTACTGCATATTTTTAAGGGTGGAGAAATCAGGAATGAAGTAACTGCACTGACTAAAATAGTTTCCGGCATCAAAGTCAAGAAGTCTTTGATGGTACTAAAGGGATATCCACATTTTGCAGAGAATCAAAAATATTTAATATCTTTAGAATTTTCCTCTAAATAACTCGTTAGTCACGAGTTCTCGTAAGATAATGATATTGTTGTTAACGGTTTGTAATCTCGACCGAAGAAAGAGACCTGATAAAATACAAATATCGTTAATGATTTTAGACATACTTTCGGGATGACATGACAAAGCTAGTGTTTGTCCAGTAAATAAATACACAAATTTTCCCTTATATTTAACATGCGGATTATTTCTGCCAATCTTAATGGAATTCGTTCGGCAAGTTCAAAGGGTTTTTTTGAATGGCTTCACACACAAAAAGCAGATCTGGTTTGCATGCAGGAAACCAGAATTCAGTCGGAGCAATTAACAGAAATCATGCTCAATCCACCAGATTTAAAGAGTGCCTTTGTATTTGCTGAGAAAAAAGGTTATTCCGGAGTTGGGCTATATTTCCGGAAAAAACCGGATCGAGTTCATGAAGGTATCGGCTGGTCTGAGTTGGACAAAGAGGGCCGCTTCATTCAGGCAGATTTTGGTAAATTGAGTATTGTTTCACTTTATCTGCCCTCCGGAAGCAGCGGAGATATTCGGCAACAATTTAAGTACAAGGTGCTGGATTATTTAGATAAATGGCTTTTGGAAGCTAAATTATCTGGAAGGGAAATTATCATCTGTGGAGACTGGAATATTGCTCACAAGGAGATTGATTTGAAAAACTGGAGAAACAACCGTAAAAATTCTGGGTTTTTACCTGAAGAACGTGCGTGGATGACAAAAATATTTTCTGAACTTGGTTATGTGGATGTATTCCGGACAATTAATCCTGATCCCGATCAATATACCTGGTGGTCAAACCGCGGTAGATCGTGGGATAATAATGTTGGTTGGAGACTAGATTACCAGGTTGCCACTCCTGGAATTGGAGCCAAAGCAGTTAAGCAGTCAATTTACAAAAAGCAGCGTTTTTCAGATCATGCCCCACTGATCATAGATTATGATTACAGACTTTAATCACATTGAATTTGTGTAACAGACGTTTTCCCTCCTATGCTATTCCAGTTTAAATACCCTATCAAAGACTCGGCGTAAAAAATCTGGCTGCTGCTCTCCATTTAAGGTGCTGATTTTTGTCCCGTCAGGTTTAAAAAAGAGCAGAGTGACTTTGCTGACGTTGTGATATTCTGCAAACCAGCGTCCTTCTTTGGAGTTCAGATTAGCAACTAGGAAACGTATTTTCCCTTTATATTCCGGCTGGAGCGAGTTGACCACCCGCTTGAGTGCACGGCAGGAAGGTCAACCGGGGTCATGAACCTGGACTACTATGTTTTCTCCCTTGCCAATTGCGGACAGGTCTTTGTCTTCATCTGTGCTGTCAAGCCAGATCCAACCGGCAAGAACAAGTATCAGCACGCTCGTAATGGAAACCAGCCAACGAACATTTTGTCTTCGGTGAGCTTTTTTGGAAGAACCTTTTACCCTTCGATGTTTGCTCATATAAATTTCCTTTCAGTTAATTCTTCAATAATCTGGATTGATCATTATGTCAATCATGCTATATTAACCTGAACTTAAAATACACACAAACCATGAACATGTTTTTATGGAAATTATTACATGGGGCGATATCCGTCGGGGTACATTAGCCATCGTTCTTGTGATCGTGCCAACTGTTTTGCTTGGAACATATATGGCTCCGGTACTGCAAAGTTACCAGATTACAGGGCCTGGACTGTGGGAACTGAAACGCAAAGGTGCTCCGGATACCCTGATTGAACCACTGCATGAGTTGCGGCTAAAACCATTCTTTTTTAAGTTTCGACTAATGAGCGAAGTGGAGTCCAGAATTTCTAATAAAGATTTATTCAAAAAATATGAAAAGAAAATAGAGCGCCAAATCTCAGGTATAGCCATGCCTGCAGTTGAGTATATTTTTCTTACTGTTTTAGCAGCTTATTATTGGATTTTATGGTTTGTAACTAGGAGATGGTTCCCTGATGGAAAAGTATGAATAAGTTCACGGGTTTTTTACCTTTAAAAACGTTGCTTTTTCATGGTTATATCTCATTTTAGGTTCCCGGATGAAGATCGACGCTTTCAGGTTCAGCTTGAAATCTGTCACTCTATTCATCTTCCGATTCAAGGGGTAGTTCAAGCTGGCTGTCTTCGGGAAGCTTGTCCATGTCGAGTTCACTTAAAGCAGGCAGGTGTTTGAGTTTGGTGAGTCCAAAAACTTCAAGGAAACCCTTTGTTGTTCCATAAAGTCCGGGCCGTCCAGGTAGCATTTCACGACCCACGATCCGCACCAGTTTTTGCTGCATAAGGCGGCGGATAGTGTGGGAAGAATCGACTCCTCGAATGAACTCTATTCCAGCCCGGGTAAGGGGTTGTTTGTAGGCAATTATAGCTAAAGTTTCCATAACTGCAGGTGAAAGTTTGATTACTTTTACTGTTTCTAGAGATTGTGCCCATTTTTTATATTCCGGAAGTGTGTGCATCTGTAAACCGTCTGCAACAGATTCAATCCGAAAAACACGGTCGGTTTTTTCGTAAGCTGTATTCAGTTCAGAAACCAGTTCCCGAACAAGTCCTGTTTCACAACCACCAATCATTTCCGCAAGTTGTTTGGGAGATAGTGATTTGGTTGCAACGAACAATATAGTTTCAAGAGCTTGTTTTTGTTCCAGTTTTGTCATAGAATCCCAATCAGTAAATATTAATGCACATCTTTCTGTATGAGTGATATGATAAGGACTGCAATTCCGGTTATCAAAACAATAAACATCAAAGCGGTAAAATGCATGTCTGCATTAAATCCACAGGAAACATCACCGAGAATACCATCCACAGGCTGCAGATAATGTTCCCCGCATAATAACCGGCTAAAATAAGAAGAAATTATGTATGAAAACCTGTTGATTAACCAGAGCAAAACTGAACTGGCGATGAGTATGGTTCCCAGCCTTCTTTTATTCATTTGCCACTTTTTGTTTGCACAGCAGCAAATTATGCAAGCAAACATACTCCGTAGTTAAAACTCAACATTATCCCAATTCTTATCTATAACGCAACCCTTTTTTGAGCAATTTGATGGATACATCCAGTATAGATTATGCAGAAGGCCGTGTTTTTACCTTTGAGGATGAAAGCGCAATTCGGCCCGGCTTTCTGGAAACAATTGAGTATTCAGGTCCACGGCAGCATGTAAGCTACCAAATGAATGAATTTGCGGCAGTTTGTCCTTTTTCCGGTCTTCCGGACACAGGAATTGTCTGGGTCGACTATGTACCTAAACAGAAACTTATTGAACTCAAGGCACTGAAATATTATTTCCTTTCATTCCGCAATGTTGGAATTTTCCAGGAAGCTGTAACTTCCAGGATTTTTAAGGACTTGTATCCACTTCTTGAACCGGAAGAATTGCTGATCAAAACTAGCTACAATACTCGTGGCGGCATTGACACCACCTGCACCATTGATTCCAATGAACAAAAAAACTGACTCATCTGTTCTCCGGGAAGATACCAAAGTTGTTGTTTCTGGACGTGATACAAAAAATTACGGAGGTGTGATAAATCCACCTGTTTATCATGGCTCGACTATCCTTGCAGAAAGTGTGGAGAGCTACAATTCTCGATATCTTGAAGCAAAGGAGGGTGAGCAGGTAATGGTTTATGGAACAATGGGAAATCCCACAGCATGGGCTCTGGAAAATGCAATTGCAGAACTGGAGGGTGGTTATCACTGTTCAACATATCCTTCCGGACTGGCAGCAATTTCGGTTGCGTTGATGGCTTTTTTGAAAAGCGGTGACCATTTGCTGATGACAGACAGTATTTATGCTCCAACCCGGAGATTTTGCGATACAGTTTTGCGGCGCTTCGGAGTGGAAACAACATACTATGATCCATTAATTGGCGCAGAAATTGAGTCTTTGATGCGCCCCAATACAGCGGTAATCTTCACCGAGTCACCAGGTTCAAATACTTTTGAAGTCCAGGATATTCCTGCCATTGCAGAAGTTGCCAGAAAACATGGAGCAATTACTCAACTAGACAACACCTGGGCCTCACCGCTTTATTTCAAGCCTTTTGAACATGGAGTCGATATTTCCATTCAGGCGGCTACAAAATACATTGTCGGACATTCGGATGTTTTGCTCGGATCTGTTACTACTACCAGGGAGAATTGGAAAATTTTGCGGGACTGTACATGGCACTTCGGACAATGTGTCGCTCCTGATGATCTTTACCTAGCTCAGCGCGGTTTGCGGACTATGGCTGTGCGCCTGCGTCAACATCAAAAAAGTAGCCTTGAAATTGCAGAATGGCTCAGTAATCGTATTGAAGTACGGCAGGTTTTGTATCCAGCTCTTCCGGATGCTCCAGGACATGAAATATGGAAACGTGATTTTTTGGGAGCTAGTGGATTATTTGGTGTTGAGTTGGAAACATTTTCCAAAAAGGCTGTGGAAAAAATGATTGACGAAATGCGATTGTTTGGAATTGGATCATCATGGGGGGGCTACGAAAGTCTGATACTGCCGGTTAATGTTCGTGATCTGCGGACTGCTTCGCCGTGGCGTTTTGAAGGTCCACTGCTGCGTCTGCACATCGGACTTGAGGATGTTGACGATTTAAAGGATGATTTAGACGATGGATTGGAACGTCTGCGGAATTTTCAAAGTTGATTTTCTTCTGCAGCACTACTCACAACCCAACTAAAAAACCTCATAATGAATTTCCTGGTTGCCGATGATTCAGTAGAAATCTTGGAATTTCTTAAAAAATTCCTGGAAAAAGAGGGACATTCCGTGCGTTGCACAGGTGATGGTGAAGAAGCTTTGCAGATTTTTCGAGGAGAGGAAATCGACGCAATTTTTTGTGCTCTGACACTGCCTAAGTTGGGAGGATTGGAATTGCTTCAGGAAGTTAAATCTGCCAACAGTCGTCGTCCATTTGTAATGATTTGCCCGCAGAATGATACTGAAAGTGCACTCAATGCGTTACAGCTTGGAGTCTGTGATTTTCTCATCAAATCGATTCAGCCGATCGAACTCCAACGCACTCTTGACAGAGTTGTTTCACTTAACGAAGGCTTCCACTCAAATGCTTATGCTATGGATCACCTGCTACAGGAATCACGGACATTGGAAATCGGTAACGATTTTGAAGACGTAAACCGGATTGTTGCATTTATGACGCAGGATTTGCCCAGCTTTGGTATTTTGGAACAATCACAATTGTTTCGTATGAATGTATTGCTCAAGGAAGCCCTGGAAAACGCTATTTTTCACGGCAACCTGGAATTGAATCCGGAAATGCGTCGTGAAAATCCTATACTGTTTTATGAAACGGCAAAACGAAAAATGGACATTGATCCATATGACAACCGCAAACTTCTTCTTCAAATTGATATCAGCCGAAATTCTGCAAAATACTTGGTTCGTGATGAAGGGAAGGGATTTGCACACTCAGATATACTGGATCCGAAAGATCCTGAAAACCTGCCCCGCATCAAAGGACGGGGTCTGCTGATGATAATGAATTTTATGGATGAAGTATTTTGGAACGACCGGGGAAACGAAATGACGATGGTCCGCTACCGGAAGCGTAACTAATGAGTAAAGTTTCAGTACTTGATATTGTTAAAATGAAGTGTTTCACAAGTCTCAAACGGAATATTTTTTGTTTCCAAATTTTCATTCTGCTCTTGTTTTACGGACTTTTGCAAAGCTGTTCTGAAACAGCAAATGTTCAAATTCGTTTGCCAGCCAAAGAGTTGTATCAAAAGGCAATGGTTGCAGTTGAAGACGAATTTTACCAGGAAGCATTGAAAAACTTTGAAATCCTGGTTGAAGAACATTCTGGAACACGTCTGGCAACTCTTGCGCATTTGAAAATGGGTGAAGTGTATTTTATGCAAAGTAAATGGGAAGAGTCCGAGACCAGCTACAGACGGTTTCTCCTGCTCAATCCCCGCAGTCACCTCACACCTTATGTACTCAACCGTTTGATTGCACTTAATTACGAGCGTAACATCTATGGTTTATTTGCAAAGTCACGGGATTACGACCGTAATATGGAACCTAACAGGACTCTCATTCGCGAATACCAGCGTTTTTATTTGCTTTTTCCACAAAGTCCATATCTGGCAGATGTGAAGGAATATCATAAAGGAGCATTGGCAGATCTTGCAGAACATGAGCTGCATGTAGCGAACTACTATTTCAATAATGAAGCTTACCACTCAGCGATTGGACGCTATCTGTATTTGCTCAAAAATTATCCCGGTTTTCCCCGCACTGGAGTCGTTGCAGAAAAGCTGATTGAGTCCTACCGCTTGAATCAGCAGCCGGAACTTGCTGACGAAATGCAAAAAATTCTTAAATCTTTGCGGGAGCGAAAAATACTGGCACAACTTACAACGAGAGAGGAATGACCAAACCGTCAGTTCGTTTTTCACTTGGAAGATATCTGATCCTTTTGGCGGTGATTCAATTTTTCTTCTCCGGATGTGCCCAACTGGATGGTGTTTTTCCAAAATTCAAACCCCAAAAGACCACTAAAAATTCCACTTCCAGTGCTGAAACTGTAACAGAACAACAGGGATCTTTTACTGAAGAAAATCTTCTGTTGAAGGCAAAAATTGAGCAGCTGGCACAGCAAATCAGTGAACTCCAAAAACAGCAAAAAGTACAGAGCGATGATTTTCTATTGCTTCAGGAACAATGGGAAACTAATTTTGTTTTGCTGGAGCGTTCTGTTGAGGAATCATTGAGATCAGCAAAGGCCTCAGAATCCACTGCTTTAATGGTTACACAGGTGCTGGAGAATCAGTCGCTTAATTCATCTGTAGATAGATCAGGAACAGATTCACAGGGCTCACTTCCACCGCTTGAAAATTATTCATTGCTGGGAAAACCTGAAACCAGTGTCCAGAAAGCATCTGCTGTCGTAACCACGAAGGAAATGGAGAAAATCAATAATCTGGAAATCAGTGAGGAGGAAATGGGTGTTGAAGAAGAACCGAGTTTTCCTGAAGCTGGACTGGTGAATATGCAGGATTTGGAAGATCCGGAAGATTTACCGGATCCTGATGTTCGTGCTATTCAAGTTGAAATTGCAGGCAGTGAAACTTCGCAAGAATCTGTGGAAACTGTGGAAATATCAGACAACGGTTTTTCGGATCCGGACCTCAATCCTCCGGAGGATCCGTTTATTTTAATTCGTCATCCAGGAGTAAAGAAGATATATAATCAGGGTATGACTGCAGTTATTCAAAAAAATCATGAACAGGCCATTTTGATTTTTGAGAATTTTACGGAAAGATTTCCGGACAATCTTGATAGCGACAACGCCTTTTACTGGATTGGACGCTCTCATCTGGAACTGAACGATTTGAAAAAAGCAGAAACGGCTTTTCGCACTGTACTGAGGTATTATGAGCACCGACCGACCTCACAGGGCTATAAAACTCCGGACGTTATATACATGCTGGGCAAACTGCAGGAAAAGCAAAATCTTGACCAGCAGGCGTCTTATTATTTTGGGGAAGTAATCAAGCGCTTTCCAGGCTCTGCGGCAGCCAGTAATGCAAAACGTGATATGGACAGATGATTCAGTAAAGTATAAAAGAGCGAATCATCTCAATCAGCAGGAGTGCCGCAATCACCGAAACATCAATTCCGGCTATGGGCGGGATGACTTTTCTAATCCGACTTAGTACTGGTTCCACCATGCTCTGCAGCCAGCGTATGGCAGGAGGATAGTGCTGCTCGTGCATGACCCATGAAAGCAATGCATAGACAACCAGCATCAAGCTGTATAGCCGTAACATTGCCGCAAGTACCTGTACTAATGTTTCGGAAATAGGCATTAATAATTTTCCTGTTTATTTGTTATAGTGACAATCTCGCAGAAGCGGGTATCCAGGAACTCTGAAACTGTCCCCCGCTAACCGTATTCTCCAATACAATAAAGTACGGGCACTATGCGCTGTATCACTATTGTGAAGAATCCTTGCGGGATTCCAGCTTACGTACTCGCTCAAAAAGTTCGCCTAATCGGTTAATGAGTGATTGAAGCTGCCTCCATTGGTTGACCGGCCGTCCAGGCATTCCGCCCAAGACCTCGTTGTCCTGTGTGTTTGCGGTAATTACGGCTCGTGCTACAGCAGTGACGTTGTTTCCCACAATCACATTATCCCTGATTCCAGACTGCCCACCCATAATCAGGTGATGTCCAGCCTTAACGCTACCTCCAATTGCACTGTGCGCTGAGATCAGGGATTGTTCGCCCACACTTACATTATGAGCAATTTGCACCTGATTGTCCAGTTTACTGCCCCGCTTTATAACAGTCGTACGGAATCGTGCCCTGTCGATAGTCGTACATGCGCCAACCTCAACATCGTCTTCAATGGACACTGTTCCAACTTGCGGTATTTTCAGGTTAACACCACCACGCTGAAAATAACCATGTCCGTCTGAACCGATCACAACTCCGGATTGCAAAATTACCCGATTCCCAATTTCACATTTCTCCCGCACCACTGTATTTGGAAAAAAAGTGCAATCTGCGCCAATTACAACTTCTGACATGATTACAACTCCTGCATGCAGGATGGTATTATCACCAATGTTTACTCCATCGTAAATCACAACATTGGGACCGATTTTCACATTTTTGCCAAGTTTTGCATTTTTACTCACAACCGCGCTAGGATGAATTCCGGATTTCATGGAAACATCAGGAATGAACGGCTCTGCAGGATGAAAAAGTTTTGTGGCCTCAACGTGTACCGCCAGAGGATCATCCGCGTAAATCAGGTTGTGCTCCGGATGCTGAACACCTGGAGAAACAACTAATGCCACCTTGCTCGAATTAATTTCATCTACAGTTGTCCCAACATGCCTGGACATTCCTGCAGGTGTCGGAACACTTGTTAATCCATCCGGACTTGTCAGATAGGCCAGTCCACCTACCTGAAGTGAATCCAATCCACAGACATGTGTGATTAGAAAATTTCCGTTGCCGGAAAACTTCAATTCGAGTTGTTCTGCAAGTTCTTTCATTGAATATGAAACAGCAGCCATATATCTCACCCAATTTCATTTCGAAGGGGCCGTACCAGGACCTGGCTTCCTTCAGGAAGAACAGGAGAATCTGCCTCTACCCGGATCAGGGCATTTGATTCTACCAGCGAACTAATACTGTGGGAGCCCTGAAATGCGAGGGGGCGTACCCGGAATTTTCCATTCTTTTCACGGAGTTGCCCTCGCATGAAATGCAGCCGATTTAAGGTTTCCGTGATCGGTTCATCCAGCGTAGCTTTAACCATAGTTTCTTCCAAAATTTTTCGCCCCATCAATTTTCGCAGTGCAGGGCGCACAAATTCTTCAAACAAAACGTAACTTGATGCAGGATTTCCCGGCAGCCCAAAGACCAGTGTTTTACCCCGCCGACCAAAAAAAAGCGGCTTGCCTGGTTTGAATTTTATTTTCCAAAATATTTCCTCTACACCCATTTTCTTTAGAAGCGGCCTGGCAAAATCCTTGTCACCAACTGACATTCCTCCGGAAATAAGTGCTACATCTGTCTGAAGTGCTTCTTCAAATGCTTGTATCAAGATTTCCGGAATATCTGGAACCAGCGAAATTTTTACTAGTTCGCAAGACTCCTGCCTTACCATGCCTGCCAGCATGAAGCGGTTTGACTCCCGGATTTGTCCAGCTTGCGGCTTCCCCTCAACGTCAACCAATTCGCTTCCTGTGGAAACAATACTTATTTTTGGTAGGCGGTGAACCGGAACCTGTGCATAACCAAAAGTCGACAGCACGGCGATTTGTGCCGGCCCAATCAAGGTTCCTGCCGGAATCATTATTCGGCCCTCCGGAATGTCTTCACCCTTATTACGTACGTTTTGCGTTTTCAGGATCGCTTGAGTGAAGTATACAAAGGACTCATTGAGTTCGATGTCTTCCTTCATCACAACCGTATCAGCTCCAGGCGGAAGTGGTGCTCCTGTAGCGATTTGCAGGCATTGTCCGGAATTCATCTGCTCCTCTCCAGTATCACCTGCAGCAATGTAACCCAGCTTTTTCAGGCGCACCGGATTATCTTTACTGGCCCTAGACAGGTCTGTTGCCTGAACAGCATAACCATCCACAGCAGAATTGTCAAAAATCGGAAGTCCGTGTGGAGCTATGATGTTTTCTGAAAGAGCCAAACCCTGAGATTCAGTCAGGGGCCGCTTCACTTTTTCCCGAGGCTTTACATGTTCAAACACCAGGGCTCTGGCTTCTTCATAAGATAGCATCACGTTTTACATGTTTTTTTAATGTCGTTTTGTTTCTAGATAAAACCCAATTTCTCTTTGTCCTAACCCTGAAGTACTCCATTCATGAAAACCCAGCTTCGTCAAATTATCAAGCAGATTCATCCATTCAATGTGATCCCACGTCTGGTGTACTTTGAGCCAGGCGTTTAGTTCTTTTTTGGGAAAAAGGATTTTAATTTTTGCAGGCAAGATTATTCTTTTATTTTTAGCTTATATTTTAGTGAAAAATTTTATCGATAACTATCTACTTTACGCATTTTTCACAAACTCAAAAGTCCATTGTTCTTTTTTTTTGAGTTGCAGAATCATGCCAGTAAAACTTGAAACAGTTATGATGAAATGTTAGTATAAGGGATAATTTTAGAGGAAATTGATTATGTATATTTTTGCTTTAACACTGCACGTAATTGCGGTGATGCTGGTAATCGGCACTCTGTTTGTGCAGTCTTTGTCGGTTGTTTTTCGCTTACGTTTAAGCAATCAGGTGCAGATTGAGGGAATTCAGTTTGTACAGCGTCGTATTCATCGACTGCTTTATTACCCTGTTCTGACTGTGGCAGTTGCTTCCGGGGCCTATCTGGCCATGATTCAGGAACGGATCAGTAGTCCTGGCAACGGCTGGCTGCACACAAAGGTCACACTTTTGCTGATCTTGATTATTTTGGGTTTTGTAAACAGACGTCAAATTATGAACATTGATTTGCGCAAGTCTCAGGCCTTGTTGGTTCACATTGGTATTTTTTTAGTTTCAGCAGCAATGATTTTTCTGGCACAGGCAAAACCGTTCTGAATTCAGTCTCAATTACTACCCGGAGAGGTGTCCGAGTGGTTTAAGGTGATAGACTCGAAATCTATTGTACGTTCTGCGTACCGGGGGTTCGAATCCCTCCCTCTCCGCCACTAATTCTTGACAGAGTCAGACAGTTTCCAAGTAACTCCCACTTAATTCTTAACAGAGTCAGACAGTCTCCAAGTAAATTCCCCTATTCTTGTAAAACACCACATATTCTGGTATAACTTGGGTTTTCCTAATCCACTTATATGGAACTATATGATAAGAAGGTTACTTTTGGTATTACAGTCTATATCTTTGATACCACCTATTGGAATGTTCTTTTTTTGGGGAAAGTATATTTTTACAGATTGGAATACTGGATTTCTTGAAATTGTTTCCATTCATCTTCTTTGGTGTGTCCCATTCACATTACTTATTTTAGGAAAATACATTGTTTACGGGAAATTCTACATTTTCAGAATTGAGGAGGGAGAAGAAAACAAGGTGAGGGATAGTAGTTGGAAGGATGATTCGAAAAATAGTAACCAAGACTTTGATGATCCACCATTCCCTGATGGTTTTTGAAATATACCACCTTTAGTAAAAGATGATTAGGAAGGGAGTTAGAGATAAAAGGAATTGTAACCTTGTTTAATGGAAGAATTGACTCCCTTCCACTACACCTCACCATAATACATCAAAGTCAAAAATCACCACAATATCGTAAATACCCCACACATATTGTAATCCAAACCGATTGATGTTATATATTGGGTTCTCCTAAAACAGCCACTATTGAACCAATGAGACTCATACTACTCTTTCTAGTTTTTGTTTCATCAATCCAACTTGTAAGCACATCAGCATCTGCTGGCATCTCCACTAAAAAGTAAGCTAAGGACTCTCTACAATCATGCTATAATGTCAGGCTCAAATTTGTGACCACAGAATCTCCAGATAATAGCTTTGACCTTTATCGTTTCTGCACACATAGGGCATTCCTTAGTTAGTTGATATAGGTCCTCCAAATTAGAATTATTTATTGACATTAGTTTTTAATTATATATTATGTATATAATATTAAATACTCAATTAGTCATATTGTATGTCCAGTATTTCTAGTGAACGAAGATAAAAGGAAGGAGGTAATATGTAAATAAAATATGAAAAACATATTTTCAATTAACACAGACTATAGTGTCATGTGTGAAACATATTTTTAATATAAATTTAATGAGGTTATTATGGAAAAGAAAATATTAATTATGGATAAAACCAGGAAAAAAGTTTTTCTTTTGCTTTTATCTTTTGTCTTTATTTTGTCATTCGGATGGACAACAA
>Ga0233427_10001500_pt1 | contig 24722 bp, 28 predicted proteins | sample SI_118_April2016_5_FD_179885 | JGI IMG/M metagenome (GOLD analysis project Ga0233427, IMG submission 179885) | Seawater microbial communities from Saanich Inlet, British Columbia, Canada - SI_118_April2016_100_MG | ecosystem: Environmental > Aquatic > Marine > Inlet | place: Canada: British...
TCAATGATCTCATTAATGGTTGCTGTTGCGCTTCCGATTTTACCAACCACAACCCCTCCGGCTAGGTTAGAAAATGCAACAGATTCATCAATGCTATAACCGCAAGCTATGGCAAACCCTAGTGAGGCAAGGACTGTATCACCTGCACCAGTAACATCAAAAACTTCTTTAGCAGCTGTAGGAAGAGTGCGCAACTTTCCATCATAAATTGCTATTCCATTCTCACTAAGCGTTATTAATGATATATCTAAGTTGCACATAGATTTGAGTTTTACGATTGCATCAGTTAAGCTAGCTTCATCCAGAATATTAATGTTAGTTGCTATACTTGCCTCTTTTTTATTTGGAGTGAGTAAAAATGCACCTTTATATTTCAGATAATCTATACCTTTGGGGTCAACTAAAACCTTCTTGTTGTGTTTTTTTGCTGTATTAATTAATGATTGAGTTAACTGATTAGTAAGGACTCCTTTCCCATAGTCAGAGAGAAGTATTACTTCGTAGTCATTAACTATATTATTAAAAGTCTTAATAATAGTTTTTTGTGATTCCGCATTAATGTCGTCCGAACTTTCTCGGTCATAGCGAACCACTTGTTGTTGAGATGCAATAATTCTAGTTTTTTTTGAACTTGTGCGATTTTCTTGTGTAATCAAGTATTTTGTGTCAACTTCAATATCAGTTAGCAGGCTTCTTAGTTCATTTGAAGTCTCACTATTTCCAACCACACTAAGAACATCTACTTGAGCACCTAGTTTCTTAAGATTATTAACCACATTTCCAGCGCCACCTAAAACTTTACTTTCACGTTCAACATTGATCACTTGAACTGGCGCTTCAGGAGAAATACGCTCGCATGAGCCCCAGAGGTAATGATCAATCATCAAGTCACCAATGACTAATAATCTGGGGGATTTATTTTGGAGATTAATCATGTAATCACAGTTTTATGAAGACGTTTAATTTCTGGGATATAGGATTTAATTCCTTGTTCTAATGATACTTGAGGCAAAAAACCCAAGTTATCTTTTGAGCTACCAATATTTGCTTGAGTATGCATTTGGTAACCATCATAAGGATTGGGAAAATATTCTGTGCCTAAATCAACTCCTAGCTCCTTTTGTAGAATGTCAGAAATATCTTGAAAGCTTCTAGAAATTCCTGTGCCAACGTTATAAGAGCCATTTTTTTTAGGTTCGCAAGCTTTAATGATAGCCTGTAAAATGTCATCAATATAAATAAAATCTCGAAAAATTTGATCTGATCCAACAAATAAACGAGGAGCTTTGCCATCAAGAATTTGATGTCCAAGTTGGATTGCCATTGATGATGTTTTGGCTTTGTAATATTCCCTAGGGCCATAGGCATTGAAAAACCTTAATCCAACTATTATCAAATCTGGATTTTCTTTTGAATATTGGTAAGCAATTTGATCCATGACATATTTACTATAGCCATAAGGGTTTTCAGGATTCTCATTACCTTCAGTTTGCGGGGAGGGTTGATTCCCATAGGTTGCAGCAGAGCTAGCATAAACCATTACAGCCCTATTTTTTTTTGCTATTGCTAACAAACTATAAAAAGAATTTACATTCGTTTTCAAAACTATTTCTTGATCAAAAATACGAGTATCTGAAATAGCTGCTTGATGAAAAATGAAGTCAAACTTGTAATCACCCAATAATGCTAAGTCAGTTTGATTGTTAATATTGCCACAGATAATCCTCCCTTTAAAGCCGATTAGGTTTTTGTAATGTCCAAAGCTTTTTAAGTTGCCATTTGCAAAAATTTCAGTACTTCTAAAGCAATCAAAAACAATGACTGTTGATTTTGGGAAGTGTTCTTGAAAATAAAAAGCAAGGTTACTGCCAATGAAACCGGCACCACCAGTTATTAGAATAGTCTTGTTGTTGAAATCTATATTGTTATACATCATAGTTTATTTATTTTTGTCTAATTATAGAGCATAATGAAGAAACACAAAATGAGAAGAAACCACAAGCAATAGATTTATATCATATTTATTTCATAAATAGTTCATGTTCAATAGTTGAACATGAACTAATAAAATGATAGAATAGGTTTTTTTGAAACATATTTTCAAGATACGGCGGTAGCGTGACTAATATTAGATCCCTTTTTTTTCTGCACTAATGAATAACCGAGATATCCATCTTGATCTGCTTCGTAAGTTAGAATCAAACCCTGAATATACCCAAAGAGATCTCTCCAAAGAGATGGGTGTTAGTCTGGGTAAGGTAAACTACTGTATAAGAAAACTTACTGAGAAAGGACTGATTAAATTAACAAACTTCAAACAAAACCCAAAAAAAATGGGCTATATATATCTCCTTACCCCTAAAGGAATCGATGAGAAGTCAAAGCTAACTTTTTCCTTTCTTAAAAAAAAGATTATTGAATATGAAATATTAAAGAAAGAGATCAATGAGCTAAAACTTGAATCAGAAGAAATACATAATAAAAGTCAATAATAGCCATTATCAAAACAAACTACCGTGGTAGTATAAATTTTTAGGAGTTAAAAAATGAAAAAAATTAAAATTCTAGATTGCACTTTTAGGGATGGCGGCTACTACAACAAGTGGGATTTTACTGATGCACTTGTGCACAAATATTTACATGCGGTTAACAATGCTAATGTTGATATTATTGAATTAGGCCTCCGTAACCTCCCGCAGAATGATTTTTTCGGTGCTTTTGCCTATACGACTGATAATTATATTGATACATTAAATATTGATAAGGGTATCACTGTCGGTGTAATGATTGATGCTAGCAGCATCTTAAATAGTGAGCTTTCTGTGGATGGCGCAATTAATAGTTTGTTTAAAGCTAAGGAAGAATCTAGAGTGGATTTGGTTCGCATAGCCACCCATTTTGATTGTATTAAACAGTGTAAAAAAGTTGCTGAAGCGTTAAAAAAACTAGGCTATATGGTTGGCTTAAATTTAATGCAGCCTCATGCCATAGCTAATCAAGAATTATCCAAGGCAGCAGAGTTGATACAAGGCTGGGGCATAGTCGATGTACTGTATTTCGCCGACTCTTTGGGCGGCATGAATGGTAGTGATGTCACTAGAATTTTGTCAGCGTTAAAATCAGGCTGGAAAGGAGATGTCGGCTTCCATGCGCATAATAATAGAGGCTTGGCAGTATCAAACATTTTAACTGCTATAGAGAAAGGTGTTGTGTGGATTGATAGCACAGTACTTGGTATGGGGCGTGGCGCTGGCAATGCGCAAACCGAAAATTTGTTACTTGAACTGGAGAAATATCAGTTAGATTACCATGCAAGCGCTTTATTTGACTTAGTTTTGTCTGAATTTACGCCATTACAGAATCATTATCATTGGGGTGAGAGTTTGTTGTACAGTCTGGCAGCTAAGCACAATATTCATCCCACTTATATTCAGGAGATGCTGACAGACAATCGTTATAGCATTAAAGAGGTATTACAGGCTGTGGAGTTTATGTCTTCAATAGATGCCAGCCATTATGACCAAGATTTGTTATTACAAGCACGCGGTAATATTAACAATCAAGGTAGTTGGAGTGCTAAAGACTGGTGTGCAAACAAAGAGGTATTGATATTGGGTTCTGGTGCTAGTTTACAGACCTACAAACAAGGCATTGTTCAGTATATTAAAGCCAATAAACCTATTGTCATCTCTTTAAATGTCAAACATGACTTCCCGACAAACATGATTGATGTATATGTATCTTCTAACGAATCGAAAATGCTAAGTGAGGCGACTTTGTATTCTCAGTTGAGCCAATCTTTGGTGATTCCCAAGCTATTATTAACCAAAGTGTTAGGCAGGGAAGTGCCAATTAATAATTTATGGGATTATGGTTTAAACATTAAACAAAATACATTTATTTCTGGTGAGACAGAATGCACATTGCCTTATGAGTTAAGTATTGGCTACGCCTTATCGCTAGCGAATGCTGGTAGTGCTAAAAATATTAGCATGATTGGTTTTGATGGTTATGACCGAGACGATATTAGACAAATTAGAATGAATGAGTTATTAGACTTGTATTATCAACAATCACACGTGCCAGTTACTGCTTTAACACCTACAACCTATAATTTAGATAAAAGCTCAATTTATGCCTAGAAAATCTAGCCTAAAAGTTGTACTTATTATTCCGGCGCGTTATCAGTCTAGTAGGTTGCCAGGGAAGCCACTTATTAATATTTGCGGACAAAGCATGATTAAACGAACTTATGATAGATGCACTTTAGCGTTGGAGAGTGAAAATATTTTTGTAGCAACTGATGATGATAGAATTATTAATCATTGTAAAGATCATCACATTAATGTCCTAAAGACGTCAAGTGCCTGTAAAACTGGTACGGATCGAGTTTATGAGGCTTCTAAGCAGATTAAGGCTGATATTTATATTAATGTACAAGGTGATGAGCCTATTATCAACCCAGAAGATATAAAGACAGTGATACAGGCTAGCAAAGACAACCCTGATAAAATTATCAATGCAATGAGCCCAATTAATGAGGTCGATTTTAATAACCCTACTATTCCAAAAATAGTAACTCGACTAGATGGTCGCTTGTTGTATGCAAGTCGGTCTGGCATTCCAGCTACAAAAGAATTATCTTTTGTTAAGGCGAATAAACAGGTTTGTATTTACGCATTTCCTAGAATATCTTTAATAGATTTTGTTAGTGTTAACGATAAAACCCCGCTAGAGGATTTAGAGGATATAGAGATTCTACGTTTTTTAGAGCTGGGTTACGAAGTGCAGATGGTAAAGGTCTCTAATACTTCACTTGCAGTTGATGTGCCCGATGATATTCAAAGAGTTGAAGAGATAATTAATGCTTAACTCAGGTCAATATACGCATGCTTTTTTTGATTGTGATGGCGTCATACTAAACTCTAACAAGGTCAAATCTGAAGCCTTTGCCTTGGCATTAGAGGGTGAGAGTCCAGAATTAGTACGGAAATTTGTACAGTATCATCAAAAAAATGGAGGTATTTCCAGATTTGTCAAGTTTGAATATTTTTTTAAACATATTAAAAAGCAATTAAACTATAAAAAAGACTTGGCGCTTGCTTTAGACAATTACGCGCAACTCAGTTTTCGAGGTTTATTGGCTTGTACAGAAATTATGGGTGTTAGAGATATATTGAAGGCCTTCAACAAACAACACACCTTTTGTTTTGTTGTTTCGGGTGGTGAGCAAGAGGAGGTTAGAGCGGTTTTATTGAAAAGAGATTTTTCTTCTTATTTTTATGGTATTTATGGCAGCCCAGCAAACAAACAAACCCATCTTTTAAATATAGGTAGGCATTTCAATATAAGCAAAGGCATTTATTTTGGTGATGCAAAAAGTGATTATGAGGCGGCCAGAGCGTTTGATATGGACTTTATATATATATATGGAGCATCAGAGTGGGCGGATGGCATAAAATTCTGTCAAGAAAATGATATTGCAATGTATAAAGATTTAACTGAATTTGAATAATGGTTAATTATCTTGTTACTGCCGCCGCAGTTTTCGTAATAGATAATTTGTCAACGGGCTATAATGAAAAGTGTATTTTTGCAAATTTTAATGCGAGCAAAAACTACTATATTTTATTGAATGAAACTATTATAAATTAAGGAATAAATCAATATGAAGTGTGGTGAATTTGATAAAAGAAATGCGGATTACAATAAATTATTTTCAACCGAAACATATTTTCGTAGACTTGTATTGGGGGATGCTGAAGAAGGGATGAATCGTGATGGTCACGGAGGAGGAAAAATAATTTTTGATGTAGGAGCACACAAAGGGGAAAGTGCAGTATTTTTTCATGAAATATTTCCTGAAGCTAGTATATATAGTTTCGAACCAATCCCTTTTGCTGCAAAGGAAATAATCACTCGTAAAATTCCAAATGTATCAGTGCATCAGATAGCATTAAGTGACTTTGATGGAAGTGCTGAATTCAATATTCAGGATGTTTCTCATTTATCATCACTACATAAGATTAATCGTGAAAGCAGAGATTCTTTGGGTTATGCGGAGAGTGAGATTAGTACAGCAGTTAATGTTGAGGTGGCACGTGGTGATTCTTTTATGAAAAAACATAGTATAAATGGAATTGATCTACTGAAAATTGATGTTCAGTCTAATGAAGTCAAAACACTCCAAGGTTTTTCTTTTTTGCTCGATACAATTAAAGCAATCTTTGTTGAAGTGTCAATGTATGATTTTTATGAGAATCGTTCGTCTATAAGGAGAGTCGAAGAATCTTTACCAAATTTTAAACTTTTTGATATTTATGAGATTTCAAAGAATCCTAAAACTTTAGGGACTGATTGGGTGACACTAGTTTATAAAAATAGTAGTTAATAACTTACCTGTTTAAATTTTTATGCTACCAAATAATATAAATGCCATAGTTTTTTCTATTCCTCGGATGGTTGAAGAGAATGCAAACTATTTTAAAGCTAAAACAAGAAATAAAGAATATGGATAGGAATTTATTATGAAGATAGTTCCAGTTATTCTTTCAGGTGGATCAGGTACACGACTTTGGCCATTATCACGCAAGCAATACCCTAAGCAATATTTACCTTTGGCTAGTGATAACACCATGCTTCAAGAAACTATTCTGCGTCTAAAAGGGTTAGATAATCTTGCAGATCCGATTATTGTTTGTAATGTCGACCATCGTTTTTTAGTGGCTGAGCAGTGTCACCAAATTGATATTCAAAATCCAACAATACTACTTGAACCAGTTGGTAGAAACACCGCTCCTGCAATAGCAGCTGCAGCACTGCAATCATTAAAAGATTCAGAGAATTCGACACTACTAGTTTTATCAGCCGATCATGTCATTCAAGATGTTAATGCTTTTCATAAAGCAATTGACATAGCAAGCCAACAAGCACGAAGTGGAAAGTTAACCACTTTTGGAATTGTGCCAACGGATGCAAATACTGGCTATGGTTATATCAAATCATCAAAAGAGAGTAGTAATGGTGCACATAAAGTTGAAGAGTTTGTTGAAAAGCCAGATCTAGAAACTGCACAAACTTATCTAGAGCAAGGCAACTACCTTTGGAACTCTGGCATGTTTATGTTTAAAGCTGACGTGCTAATTGATGAGTTAACCACCCACTCCCCTAATATTGTCACGTCAGTCAATAATGCGATTAATAACGCTACGCAAGATCTTGACTTTATCAGGCTAGACAAACAAGCCTTTGAGTCATCTCCATCTGATTCTATTGATTACGCACTCATGGAGAAAAGTGATAATGTCGTTGTTGTACCATTAGACGCCCAGTGGAATGATATTGGTGCTTGGCCAGCACTATATGATATCGGCACAAAAGATAGTCAAGGTAATGTTATCAAAGGTAATGTTATCACTCAAGGTACTACTAACACGTACATTAATGCTGATCATCATATGGTCGCAGCCATAGGTGTAGATAATCTAATTATTATAGACACGCCTGATGCTACCTTTATTGCCACCCAAGACAAAGCTCAAGAAGTAAAGAGTATTGTTGAATCCTTACAAGCCAGCGGTCGGTGCGAGGGTAACACTCACCGTAAAGTTCATCGCCCCTGGGGTTGGTACGATACTATTGAATCAGGTGAATATTTCCAAGTAAAAAGATTACACATTAAACCCAGCGCTAAACTCTCACTACAAATGCACCATAAACGCGCAGAGCATTGGGTAGTGGTGAGTGGCACAGCCACAGTCACCAATGGAGAGCAAACATTCGACATTAACAAAGGCGAATCAACCTACATTCCACTAGGTGTCACCCACGCCCTAGCAAACAACACCAGCGAACCATTAGAAATTATAGAAGTACAGAGTGGCTCTTATCTAGGCGAAGATGATATTATCAGGTTTGAAGATATTTACGGTAGGATTAAAGGCCAATGAAAAATAAACTGATTGTTCAAGATATTGAAGTAGCTCTGACCAAAATAGATGAGAAGGATTATATCTCTCTCACAGATATTGCTAGAAGTAAAAACAGCGATGCACCAAAAGATGTAGTAAAAAACTGGCTAAGAAGTAAACATACTATTGAATTTTTAGGCCTTTGGGAGAAAATAAATAATGAAAATTTTAAAGGGGTCGAATTCGACTCCTTTAAAAATGAAGCTGGCTTGAACAGTTTTACATTATCACCAACAAAATGGTGTGGTACTACTAATGCACATTTCGCTGTGCTACACTCTGTTTTTAACTGCCACTGATACTAAGTTTTGACACTAAAAACTAATGATTGACAACTCAAGACTCTCAGATCAAACCTTTAAAACAGTCATAAACTCAACTCCATTAATCTCAATTGACCTGCTGGTTAAAAAAGACAACAAAATCCTATTAGGCAAGCGCATAAATAAGCCTGCACAAGACTACCTCTTCTCAATAGGTGGCAGAGTGTATAAAAATGAATCTATTCAACAAGCAACAGCACGTGTAGCTAAAGATGAGCTTAATTTTAGTCTAAAATTAACAACTAGTTTTATCGGTGTTTTTGAACATTTTTATGACGATGGTATTTACAAGGATGTTTCAACTCACTATATCAACCTAGCTTATGAAGTTGATATAAATAATGAGTTGCTCAATCTACCTACTGAACAACACAATGAATACCAGTGGCTCAGTATTGATGAGTTACTAAACAGCAAACAAGTACACAAATACGTAAAAGATTATTTTAGGAAATAAGTAAACAAATATGGCAAATAATAAAGTAGCACTAATTACAGGCATCACTGGGCAAGACGGCGCCTACCTAGCAGAATTCTTACTAGACAAGAGTTATGAAGTACACGGCATTAAGCGTCGCTCATCATCATTTAATACTGATCGTATTGACCATCTTTACCAAGACCCTCATGAAACAGGTCGTAAATTTATTCTGCATTATGGCGACTTGTCAGATTCAATGAGCCTAGTACGCATCATTCAACAAATCCAACCTGATGAAATCTACAACCTTGGCGCACAATCACACGTAGCCGTCTCATTTGAAACCCCTGAATATACAGCAGACACTGTAGGTCTTGGTGCACTACGTATACTAGAAGCTATTCGCATCTCAGGTCTTGAGAAGAAAACTAGATACTACCAAGCCTCTACCTCAGAGCTATACGGAGAAGTGCAAGAGACTCCACAAAAAGAGACTACACCTTTTTATCCAAGATCTCCTTATGCTGCAGCAAAGCTATATGCTTACTGGATTACTGTTAACTACCGTGAAGCCTACGGCATGTATGCTTGTAACGGCATTTTGTTTAATCACGAATCACCAGTACGAGGTGAAACCTTTGTTACTCGTAAAATCACCCGTGCGTTAGCACGCATCTCTCTTGGATTACAAGAGACAGTCTATCTTGGTAATATGAATGCCAAGCGTGATTGGGGTCATGCAAAAGACTATGTTGAGATACAGTGGCTAATGCTACAACAAGAAGAGCCAGATGATTTTTGTATCGCCACAGGCGTGCAGTTCTCAGTGCGTGACTTTGTAAACTTCGCATGGGGTCATCTAGGCAAGACCATTCGCTGGGAAGGCGAAGGCATGGATGAGAAGGGTTATGACAGCGAAACTGGCAATTTAATCGTAGCAGTCGATAAAAGATACTTCCGTCCAACAGAGGTTGAAACCCTACTAGGAGACCCATCCAAAGCCAAAGAAAAACTAGGCTGGGAGCCAAAGATCACCTTGGAAGAGATGGTACATGAGATGATGGAAAATGATATCAACATTGCCAAGCGTGATTCATTAGTTAAAAAACATGGTTTTAAAGCGCCAGACTTTAATGAGTAGTATTAAAACTAATAATAAGTTAGACAAACTAAACTAAATAAGACAAAGATTAATGAACCTTAACGATAAAATCTATATTGCAGGACACAGGGGCTTGGTAGGCTCTGCTATTGTTAGACAATTAGAGTTAAGAGGCTTTACTAATCTTCTAATACGCACGCATAAAGAGCTAGATCTTACTAATCAAGCACAAGTGCAAAGCTTCTTCCAACAAGAAAAGCCTGATTATGTTATTTTAGCTGCTGCAAAAGTAGGTGGCATTCATGCGAATAATACTTACCCTGCAGACTTCATTTATCAAAATATGATGATAGAGGCTAATGTTATTAATTCAGCTTACGAGAATAAAGTTAAGCGATTGCTCTTTTTGGGCAGTACTTGCATCTATCCTAAAGCAGTTAAACAACCCATGCGTGAAGATGCAATACTCACTGGCATGCTTGAGCCAACTAATGAGCCGTATGCGCTAGCTAAGATTACGGGCATTAAATTGTGTGAATCGTACAACCGTCAACACGGCACAGATTTCCGCTCAGTCATGCCAACTAATCTTTACGGTATTAATGACAATTTCCATCCAGAGAACTCACACGTTATCCCGGCACTTATGCAAAGGTTCCATCAAGCAAAGATAAATAATGACGAAGAAGTAGTTGTATGGAGTACAGGCAATGCAATGCGTGAGTTTTTGTATGTAGATGACATGGCGCAGGCATCACTATTTGTACTTGAGCTAGATGAAGATACTTATCAATCCAATACCCAGCCAATGCTATCGCATATTAATGTTGGCACAGGTAAAGATATAACCATACGAGAAATGGCAGAAACTATGAAAGAAGTTGTTGGATACAAAGGTGAACTGACCTTTGATACAACCAAGCCAGACGGTGCACCTAGGAAATTGATTGATGTAACTAGACTAGAAAATATGGGCTGGAATTACAGTGTAAATCTTAAAGACGGTCTTAGTAAAACATATAAATGGTATTTGAACAATTAATATGAAAACTCCAAACACTATTTACCACAACGCAACCATTACCCGAGAAAGACGTAATCAATTAAATGGCCACAAGTCTTTTGTTATTTGGTTTACAGGCTTATCAGGCTCAGGTAAATCAACGCTCGCTCATTCGGTAGAGGAGGGGTTGTATAGTCTAGGTTGCAGAACTTTTGTGTTGGATGGAGACAATATACGCCACGGCTTATCATCAAACCTAACTTTTAGCGACGATGACCGCAAAGAAAATATCAGAAGAATTGGTGAAGTAGCTAAACTAATGATGGAGGCTGGCGTTATTGCCGTGACTGCATTTATCAGCCCATTTAAAAAAGACCGTAATCTTGTCAGGCAATTATTACCTCAAAGTGATTTTATTGAAATTTACTGTAAGGCCAGTCTAGAGACTTGCGAGTCACGAGATGTTAAAGGATTATACAAGCGCGCACGAGCTGGAGAAATTAAGAACTATACAGGAATTGATTCTCCTTATGAGGCACCTGAAAATCCAGAGTTGGTTATTGATACTGAGAATGAGTCGTTAGAAGAGTCTACTGCCAAAGTGATTAACTTTCTAAAGTCTAAGGAGATTACTAACTAATCATGCTTAATCAGGTTGACATTCAGGATATAGTTACTATTGCTAAGGAGGCTGGCAATGCTATTATGCAGATCTACAAGGAAGATTTTGAAGTTGAATACAAGCAAGATAACTCACCACTAACACTGGCTGATAGAAAAGCCAATGATATTATTGAAGATAGCTTAAGTCAACTTTCAGTTAACTTTCCTATCTTATCTGAAGAAGGTGATGATACTCCTTATAAGGATAGAAAACATTGGGAATATTTTTGGTTGGTTGATCCGCTGGATGGTACTAAAGAGTTTGTAAAGAAGAATGATGAATTTACCGTTAATATAGCACTTATCCATAAAGATAAACCGGTGCTTGGTGTGGACTATGCCCCAGCATTGGACATTTGTTATTGGGCAAAACAAGGTAAAGGCGCTTTCAGAGATGGGCAAAAACTTCCGCTTAAAACAGTAGACCAGCGTAAGACTTATAAGATTGTTACCAGTCGATCGCATATGTCTAATGAGACACAAGCTTTTATCGATGCAATAGATACGCAGAAAGAAAAAAAGATAACTTCAATTGGTAGTTCTTTAAAGATTTGTTTGGTCGCAGAAGGGGGGGGGCTGATATATATCCGAGACTTGGACCGAAAATGGAATGGGATACTGGAGCTGCGCACGCCATAGTGGTGGAGTCAGGTATATCTATAACAAAATATAGTAAAGATAGTAAAGATAGTAAAGATAGTAAAGATAGTAAAGATAGTAAAGATAGCACAAGAGAAAGTATACCTTACAATAAAGAAAAAATTCTTAACACATGGTTTGTAGTTAGCTAATGAAAATTTACTATAAAATTTCACAATTATTAAATGGTAAAAATAAGGCGGAGTTAGTAACTATTGTGCTGCTTATGTTAATAATGGCAGTGTTAGAGGTTCTGGGAATAGGGTCTGTGATTCCTTTTTTAACAGTTTTAGGGGATCCAGATTCTATGCATCAGAACCCCTATTTAGATCTTATTTTTAATTATTTGTCTTTTGAAAGTAAGGGGTTATTTATATGGTTTTTAGGCCTCTCTTCGGTATTTTTTCTTATATTGGGCACAATATTTAAAATGCTTACCTATTATAGGTTGCATATGTTTGCAAATATGCAAAGGCATGAAATTGGAAAAAAGTTGTTAAAGCGTTATTTAAGTTATGATTATGAGTTTTTTCTAAGAAAAAATAGTAGTGAAATATCAAAAATTATACTCTCCGAAGTTGATCAAGTGGTTGGTACGGTGCTCATTCCAAGTTTGATGATAGTTATTAATGTATTTGTAAGTATTTTTATAGCACTGTTTATTATTTATATAGACCCAGCTCTTGCAATATCAACTTTAGTTATTTTTGGAACGCTTTATTTGATAATTTTTTCATCTTTGGTGGGTAAATTGTCTTATATAGGAAGGCAAAGAACCGTAGAAAATAGCAAAAGATTTAAAACAATTTCGGAAGTGATAGGGGGGGTAAAAGATATAAAACTATATGGAAAGGAAAAAGAATATTTAAAAGGGTTTGAGACTTCATCGCTTAATTTTGCTAAATATGCAGCGCTTAATAAAATATATGCAACCTTGCCCCAGTATCTTGTTGAGTCTATTATATTTATTGTTATCATCATTTCGGCACTATTGTTTTTTAATAGTGAAGGTGCAAGTTTAAATGTAGTACTCCCAATGCTTGGAGTGTACACAATGTCAATTTTTAAAATAAAGCCTGCGATTAGTAATATTTACTCATCATTGTCATCTATAAAATTTGGTGAAAATGCTCTAGATAGGCTGTTGAATGAATTTAATAATGACAGTAAGCTAGATGTCAATTCAAAGTCAAATAAAATAGAGAGTAATAGTCTGTTTTTCAATAATAACCTTCAGTTTGATAATGTTCGGTTTAAATATGATCAAGCCAAAATGTATACATTGAAAGATATTAGTCTAATAATTAAAAAAAATACAAATATTGGAATTGTAGGTGTGAGCGGATCAGGTAAGAGTACTCTTATAGATTTAATGCTTGGATTGTTAAAGCCAACTTCTGGCCATATTACTATCGATGGATGTAATTTAACTAATGAAAATATAAGAAATTGGCAAGATATGGTAGGCTATGTACCACAAAATATATATTTAACAGATGACTCTATAGCTAACAATATCGCATTTGGAGTTAGCACTTCAAAAATAGATATGGAGCATGTTAAATATGTAGCAAAATTATCTCAGATAGATGATTTTATAATAAATTTAAATGATGGTTATGACACAGTTATTGGTGAGAGAGGGGCTAGAATATCAGGAGGGCAAAGGCAAAGATTAGGTATAGCGAGAGCTCTGTATCAAAATCCTGCAATACTAGTTATGGATGAAGCTACAAGTGCTTTAGATGAAGAAACTGAGAGAAAATTGATAGAATCTATATATACAATGAAAGGAAATAAAACTATTATTATGATTGCGCATAGGCTTAGTACTATAGATATTTGTGATAGTGTATATAAGATTGAGAGCGGTTCAATTTCCAAGATTCGATGAAAATTAATATACTTGATTGCACATTGCGTGATGGTGGCTATTACAATAATTGGGACTTTTCCCCAGGTTTGATTAAAGATTATCTAGAGGCTATGGTGTCAATTCAAGCTGACAAAAGTTGACTGCTAGAATAATATGTTTGTAGATAATTTATGTAATGGTTAATTTACTTTGATAGAGCATTCATGCTTAAATGACAGAAAAATAGAATACCAGTATGAGTAAAAAAATTAATCATATAGTTTTGAATTGTAGCCCTCATTTAGGGTTACTGGATAACTGGCTTCCAATTTTATATCAAATTAAACTAAAGCATCCTGATATTAGGTTTACTTTTGTAGCGCCAGTTGAGCAGGTGATTAAAGCTATCGATTTACAAAGCTCAACAATTGAAGTTTCAAGTGAAATATTTAGTAGTGTTATCTTTAAAACATGTTCAGGCTCTTGGGTATGTGTAAAGAATTTTTCCAAAGCAAAAGAGATTTCTAAGAAGTATCGTTGTAAATTTCTAAATATTATTAAATTTTTTTTACATAGAGTCAATGCTGATTTTTTAAAATTTAGAATTGAAAATATGCAGTTAAAGGTGTCTAATTTTTTTTTAAAAAAATATATTTTCGACCTAGAGAATTTGCAGGATTTTGTCTTATGTTTTGATTTAACTGATAGTAATAAAAAATATAACCAAACACTTATGGAGCTGGCGATTTCAAAACAGAAATTCTCAATTTTTCATGGTTTAAATGTAAACGGCATGAGAGGGTGTACCTCTACAAGCAATAATTACAGCTTATTTACAATGGTTTATTCATACTCAGCTAAAGAAAATTTTTATTATCAAAAAAAATTCATGCTGAAAAGTGAGGCGGTCCATTCTTATGGAATCCCACGGCATAATGCTAATTGGATTTCATTCTTAAAATCTAAAGAGGCTAATAAAGATTCTTCTTTTGATGAGTATGTACTTTTTATATCAAGACCTATTGGCGCCACAATTTCAAACGAAGAAAGAATTGGCTACTTGCTTAACATTAAAAAAATGTTAAACAAACTAAACCTTAAGCTAGTTATCAAAAGACATCCAAAAGAATCCAATGATAAGGTTTTTGAAAAGATCTTTGGAAAAGAGAATTATCTTTCCACATGGGAATACTCTAGTCAAAATTTGTTGACTCATGGAGATTCTTGTAAGTTTGCAGTATGTCTTTATTCTGGAGTTCCGTTAGATTTGCTAATGATTGGAATTCCTACAATAGAGATGCTTGATTTAAAGAATGTAAAGCACTATGAGGCGTATGACCTTTTAAAAAATAAATATGGAGATCCTGTCACTGAATGTAGGTATTTTGGTTTTGTCTTGGGCGCAAGTAACTACAATCAACTTGAACACCATGCAATAGATGTTATGTTAAATAAAAACCTCGCCGTATCAAATTTATTATCAAATTACCATTGTATATTCCCAAGTAAAAAAAATATAATTAACAAGATTTCTGATGAAATTTTTCACTCTATGGAGAAAAAATGTTAAACAATATATTGAAGTTAATTGATCGAAATAACGCCTTATTTTCAGATGATTTACTTTTTTATGAGAAAGATTTGTCGGTAGAAGTTAATAGCTCTACATTTCTTGTTATTGGTGGTGCTGGTACTATTGGGCAAGCTGTGACTAAAGAAATTTTCAAACGAAACCCTAAAAAACTTCATGTTGTTGATCTTAGTGAAAACAATCTTACTGAATTGGTTAGGGACATAAGAAGTTCATTTGGGTATATTGAGGGCGACTTTAAAACTTATGCGTTAGATATTGGCTCTATAGAATATGATGCTTTCATTAAATATGATGGAAAATATGATTACGTATTGAACCTTTCTGCTTTAAAGCATGTTCGTAGTGAAGAGGATCCATTTACATTGATGAGAATGATTGATGTAAATATTTTTAATACGGAGAAAACTATTAGACAGTCTATTGATAATGGTACGAAAAAATATTTTTGTGTAAGTACTGATAAAGCTGCCAACCCAATCAATATGATGGGCGCAAGTAAATGTATTATGGAAATGTTTTTAATGCGCAGATCCTTGGATATTAATATTTCAACAGCTAGATTTGCTAATGTTGCCTTTAGTGATGGATCGTTGTTGCATGGCTTTAATCAGAGAATTGAAAAGGGGCAGCCAATCGCCGCACCAAATGACATTAAGCGTTATTTCATCACTCCACAAGAGAGTGGCGAACTTTGTTTGATGAGTTGTATTTTTGGAGAGAATAGAGATATATTCTTTCCAAAACTAAGTGAATCTTTGCACTTGATATCTTTTGCAGATATTGCTATTAAATACCTCAAAGATAAGGGTTTTGAGCCATATTTATGTGAGACAGAAGATGAGGCTAGAGAATTAATTAAAACTTTGCCAGAGCAAGGAAAATGGCCTTGTTTGTTTACAAAGAGTGATACAACTGGGGAGAAAGACTTTGAGGAATTTTATACCGACAAAGAGGCGCTTGATATGGGTCGATTTGAAAATTTAGGTGTGATAAAAAATGAGCCAGAATTCGATGAAAATCAATTAAATAACTTTGAAAGCACCATAAGTCAACTTAAATCCAGCATGGATTGGGATAAAAAATCAATTGTAAATGAGTTCTTTAAGATGATTCCCAAGTTTGGATATCATGATAATGGCAAGTACCTTGACGGAAAAATGTAATGTTTGAAAATATCATAAATTTCATTCAAGACACCTACAAAACAAAAGAATTTATCCCTTTGCACGAGCCAAGATTTATCGGCAATGAAAAAAAATATTTAAACGAGTGTATCGATTCAACATTTGTTTCATCGGTAGGCAAGTTCGTAGATGAATTTGAAGCTAAAATAGCAAGCTATACGAGTACAAAATACGCTATCGCAACCAGTAATGGAACCTCAGCGCTACATATATCATTGTTATTAGCTGATGTAGATCAAAATAGTGAAGTTATTACTCAACCGCTAACCTTCGTTGCCACTTGCAATACTATTAGTTATTGTGGTGCACAACCTATATTTCTTGATGTTGACAAAGATACTATGGGTCTATCACCATCTGCATTGAAATATTTTCTTGAAAATCACACAACAGTTAAAAAACAACAGTGTATAAATAATGAAACTGGCAAGGTGATTAAGGCATGCATACCTATGCATACCTTTGGACACCCTTGTAGAATAGATGAAATTAAAGAAATTTGTGATAAGCACTATGTATTTCTAATTGAAGACGCTGTGGAAAGTGTTGGCAGTATATATAAAGGCAAGCATACCGGAACCTTTGGACAGGTAGGGGTTATGAGCTTTAATGGGAACAAGATTATTACTGCTGGCGGTGGTGGATGTATTGTCACCAACAATAAGACTCTTGCAAAAAAAGCTAAACACTTAACCACAACTGCCAAAGTGCAGCATAAGTGGGATTTTAATCATGATATGGTTGGTTACAATTATCGCATGCCAAACTTAAATGCTGCTTTGTTGGTTGCACAATTAGAGAACCTGGATAATTTTATTAGTAGCAAGCGCAAGTTAGCTAATGTGTATGAAACATTCTTCAATAGTAATAATTATGTTTTTGTTAAAGAGCCAATGGATAGTAAATCGAGTTACTGGCTAAATGCTATCATTCTTAAAGATAAACAGAAACGAGATGAATTTTTAGATGAGACTAATTCTAGCGGTATTATGACTCGTCCAATTTGGACATTAATGAATAAATTACCAATGTTTGGGTATGCGCAGTGTGATAGTTTAAAAAATTCAGAGTGGCTCGAGGATCGCGTTGTTAATATACCTAGTAGCGCAATATTATGAAGAATATTATTTTAATTGGCGGTGGGGGGCATTGTAAATCAGTAATTGATGTTATTGAGCAAGAAGGCCAATTTGAAATTGTAGGAATAGTGGATAAGCCAGAGTTACTAGGCACAAAAGTACTTGGCTACCCAGTGATTGGTAACGATTCTGATTTAGATAGTTTAGCAAGGAAATATCAGCATGCTTTAATAACGGTTGGTCAAATTAAATCCCCATCACTTAGAAAAAAACTATTTGATTTAGCTACCAAGGCTGGATTTACACTGCCCAATATCATCTCCCCAAATGCCTATGTATCTAAGCATTCATCTATTGGCAATGGTGTTGTTGTTATGCACAATGCAATAGTTAATGCAAGTGCATCGATAGGAGATAATTGTATTATAAATTCGAAAGCATTAATTGAGCATGATTGCTTAATCTCCAAGCATTGCCATATTTCTACGAATGCAACCATCAATGGCGGAGTTACAGTGGAGTCCGGATGTTTTGTTGGTAGTAGCGCAACAACTAAAGAGTTAATTACAATAAGTGAGAATAGCTTTATTAAAGCCGGGAGCTTGATAACATGAGTGTATTTATTATTGCAGAAGCCGGTGTTAATCATAATGGGTCAGTTGACTTGGCAAAGAAATTAATTGATGCATCCTCTATCTCTGGCGCTGATGCAGTTAAGTTTCAAACATTTAAAGCTGAAAGTTTAGTATCTAAAACTGCTGAAAAAGCCGATTATCAAAAACAAACTACAGATGCATCAGAATCTCAGTTTGATATGATCAAAAAGCTTGAGCTTGATGTAGATACTCATAAGGAGTTGATCGCCCATTGCCAAAAAAAAGACATAATGTTTTTATCTACCCCTTTTGATCATGAAAGTATTGATCTGCTAAGTGACTTAGGGTTGCAAATTTTTAAAATAGCCAGTGGTGAAATTACTAACTTGCCATATTTAAGACATATTGGGTCATTAGGCAAGAAGGTTGTTTTATCTACAGGCATGTCAAATCTTAAAGAAGTTGGAGACGCGTTAAATATCTTGATTAATGCAGGCACATCTAAAGATAATATTACAGTGTTGCATGCGAATACAATGTACCCAACGCCAATGGAAGATGTAAATCTGAATGCAATGCTTACAATACAAAAAGAATTTGGTGTTGATATTGGATATAGCGACCACACATTGGGCATAGAAGTAGATATTGCTGCTGTTGCAATGGGTGCTTCATGTATAGAAAAGCACTTCACGTTAGATAAAACAATGGACGGTCCTGATCACAAAGCGTCATTAGAGCCGGAAGAGTTAAAATCCATGGTGAGCGCTATTAGAAATATTGAAAAAGCACTGGGAAGTAGTAAAAAAAAGCCATCACCAAGTGAAACTGTTAATATAGATGTCGCTAGAAAATCTATTGTTGCTAGTCAGTCCATAAAAAGAGGCGACAAACTATCTAGTAAAAATATTACTACAAAGCGTCCAGGAACCGGTATAAGCCCAATGAAATGGGATGAGATTATAGGAGCTCCTGCCAAGAAAGATTATCGAATGGATGACCCGATATGACCAAGAAGAAAATCTGTGTTGTGACAGGCACTCGTGCAGAATACGGTCTCTTTTTTCCAATAATGAAAAAGATTCAATCTTCTGATTGTTTGGAGCTACAAGTTGTGGCGACCACTATGCACTTCTCTGAAGAATTTGGTAATACTTATAAGCAAATTGAGAAAGATGGTTTCTTTATTGATGAAAAAATAGAAAACCTATTATCATCAGATACCAAAGGCTCTATTGCGAAGTCAACGGGTTTGGCGACAATTTTACTCTCAGATGCTTTTTCCCGTTTAGACCCAGATGTAGTGTTAGTTTTAGGAGATCGCTTTGAAACACATGCTGCCGCCACAACGGCAATGTTGATGAATATACCTATTGCACATATTCATGGCGGTGAAATTACTGAGGGGGCAGTGGATGAAAAGATAAGGCACTCCATTACCAAAATGTCTAGTTTGCATTTTACTTCTACAGATGAGTATAGAGATAGGGCGATACAAATGGGCGAACATTCAAATACAGTATTTTCTGTTGGTGCGCCTGGGATTGATAATATTGTTAATATGAATCTTTTAAGTAAGAGCGAGTTAGAGGACGAATTGAAGTGGAAATTTAATGGAATCACCGCATTATTCACTTTTCATTCTGAGACACTTTCTACGGTTGACACAAGTAAAGAAATCAAAAGAATTCTCGAAATAATAGGCGATTCCAATATTAACGTTCTATTTACATATGCAAATTCAGACGATGGCGGAAGGGTTATTAATAGCGAAATAGAAGAGTTTGCATCCAAAGATAAAGAGAAATATTTAGTGGTAAAGAGTTTGGGTCAGTTGAAATATCTTTCAGCGATGAAGTGCCTGGATTTTGTTATTGGAAATACCTCAAGCGGTATTATTGAAGCTGCGAGTTTCCAAAAGCCTGTAATAAACATAGGGAGTCGACAAAAGGGAAGGTTGCAAAGTGGAAATGTCATTAATTGTGAAATACTACAGTTAAAAGACGGAATAAAAAAAATAACCTCTAATGAGTTTTGCAAAAAAGTAGGCGACCTTAAAAATATTTACGGCGTTGGCAGTGCTTCAGAAAAAATTATAAAAATACTTGAATTTACTAAAATATCAACATTAAAGAAATTCCAGGATTTCAATAATAAAATAATAAAATAATAAAATAATGAAAGTATTTGAAAGCGAAATAGGCAAACATCCGTTTCCAAGAAGTGAAAGAAATATTAGGGCACTAGGAACATCAAGAGACGCTACTTGTGGATGTGACTATGCAGAGAGTTTTGTACTTTTAAAAGGGATTCAATGAAAGACTACAAAGATATTCTATTAAGCCCAGAATCTACAATAAGAGAGACGCTGAAAGTCATAGATAGCGGTGCCATAAAGATAGGCGTTGTGGTGGATGAAAATGAAAAACTTGTGGGCACTGTTACAGATGGCGATATAAGAAGGGGTATTTTGAATAACCTTTCATTAGATGATGCGATAGATTCAGTTGTTTGTAAAACACCAACGGTTTGTAAAATTGGTGATTCGAAAGAAAAGATACTTGAAACAGCAGTAGACAAAAAACTTTATCAAATTCCGATTATAGATAGTAAAGGAAAGCTTTTAGGTATAGAGGAAGTTGATGAGTTTTTAAAGCCTAAACATAAAAGAAGTAAAGTGGTATTAATGACGGGAGGGCTTGGCACAAGACTAAAACCTCTTACTAATAAAACCCCAAAACCGATGTTAAGGGTTGGGGATAAACCTCTACTTGAAAGCATAATATTAGGCTTTAAAAAATATGGGTTTACAGAAATTATTCTCAGTGTTAGTTTTAAGTCAGAAATTATAGAAAACTATTTTGGAGATGGTTCAAACTTTGGAGTGAGTATCAAATATATTCACGAAAATAAGCGAATGGGCACAGCTGGCGCACTAAATTTTATGCGTGAATTATTGAGCGAGCCATTTTTTGTGATGAATGGAGATTTACTCACTAATATCAATTTTGAATATATGATGGACTACCATATTGAAAATAGCTCGGTAGCCACTATGGGGGTGCGAGAATATGATTTTCAGGTGCCCTATGGTGTTGTAAATTCAAAGGGTGTGAATATTAAAAGTATTGTAGAAAAGCCAGTGCATAGTTTTTATGTCAGTGGTGGAGTATATGTACTAGACGTTCAAGTTTTGGATTTTGTGCCAGAAAATGAGTTTTTTGATATGCCAACACTTTTCGAGAAATTAATTGATGAAAACTTAAAGTGCATATCTTTTCCTATACGAGAGTATTGGCTGGATATTGGAAATCATGTGGATTTTTCCCAGGCTCAAATAGACATCAAACTATGGAAGTAATTAAGAAGGTAATTGTAGTCGGTCTCGGAAATATTTCTTTACGACACAGGAGAAATTTAAAATTATTATTTCCTAATGTGCATGTAATAGCAATTCCGGCAAGTGGAAAAATCGTAAATCAAAATATTGAATTTTCAGACCAGATAAGCCTAAGCATTGAGGAGGTTGTTCAAGATGGGATAGATATGGCAATTGTAGCTTCGCCAGCCCCATTTCATGCTGAGCACGCCATTGCTCTTATACGTGCAGGAATACCAACCCTTGTTGAAAAACCAGTGACGAGTGATTCTCAAGATGCGCACAAATTAATTGAAGTTTATAAAGAAACAAATACCCCTATTGCTATTGGGCATTGTTTACGATATATGCCTTCATCTATTAAGATTAAAGAGTTCTTAGATCAAAAAATAATAGGCAATATTTACAATGTATTTATAGATATTGGACAATATCTTCCAGATTGGAGGCCATCAAAAGATTATCGAGATTCAGTCTCTGCCAAAGCAAGTCTTGGAGGTGGTGTGTTATTGGAATTGAGTCATGAAATCGACTATATTCAATGGCTACTTGGCCCTATGAAGGTACATTACGCCCAATTAAGATCATCATTAGAATTAAATTTAGAAGTCGAAGAATTAGCAGATTTAGTTCTGGTGTCTGATATGGGAACGGTATGTAATATACATATGGACTTCTTACAGAAAAAAGCAAAGAGAGTGTGTAGCTTTGTTGGTGAAAAAGGAAGAATCGATTGGAATTTACTAACTAATTCAATTGTGTTGAGCGCCAAAAAAGGGGATAAGACTCTTTTTAAAGAAAAGGATTGGGATTCGAACAAAATGTATCTCTCTTTGTTAAAGGATTTTTCAAGTCTAGCCAAAGGGCATACAAATACCTGTGTTGATTTAATACAAGCTACCTCGACTGTGAAACTAATAGAAGATATTAAACAGCATGCGATTCAAGGAGTGAGGCAATGATAACTCATGCTTTTATATTTGCTCGTGGCGGCTCAAAAGGGTTACCTGGAAAGAATATTATGCCGTTATTAGGTAAACCACTTATTCAATATTCTATTGAAGTCGCGTTAAAGACTATAGGTATTGAGAAAGTATTTGTCTCTACAGATGATGCTGATATTGCAACAGTAGCTCAATCAAATGGCGCTATTGTTATTGATAGACCCATTGAATTGGCGCAAGATAATAGTCCAGAATGGTTAGCATGGAAGCATGCCATCAATTGGGTTAAAGAACAATATGGAGACTTTAATGAGTTTGTAAGCTTACCAGCAACGAGCCCATTGAGAAGTGTTAAAGATGTAGAATCTGCCATACTTAGAAAGTCTAATGTTAGTGCGGATATCTGTATTGCAATTACTTCCGCAAGTCGTAGTCCATATTTTAATATGGTGAAAAAATCGAGTAATAATTTAATCGAATTAGTGAACAAACCCGCTAATTCAATCTCTCGACGTCAAGATGCACCGGAAGTTTTTGATATCACAACGGTAGTTTATGTTGCTAATGTAGAATTTATTATGAAAAATAACAATTTATTTGATGGAAATGTCACAAGTATAGAGGTTCCAAAGCATAGAGCGGTTGATATAGATGATATTTACGATTTTAATTTTGCAGAGTCAATATTAAATAACACTTTAAACGAGGATGATTAATGTTACTAGATGGAAAGGTAATTGTAATTACAGGCGGTGCCGGATTAATTGGCCAAGAGTTCGCTAAAGCAGTAATGAGTCAAGGCGGTATAGCTGTGATTGCTGATATTGATGAAGAAAGAATACAATATGCTGTTAAAGAATTAGCACAAAAATTTCATAGTGGTAAAATTGACGTATTTAAACTTAATGTTACATCTAAAGATTCGCTACAAGAATGTATTGATTATGTTGATAGTAAATATAAGAAAATAGATGCTTTAATTAACAACGCTTATCCGAGAAATAAAAATTATGGCAGGAATTTTTTTGATGTGGAATATGATGATTTTGTTGAGAATTTAGGCATGAATTTAGGTGGCTGTATTATTCCATCTCAGTTGTTTTCGTTGTATTTTCAAAAACAAGGGTATGGAAATATTATTAATATATCTTCAATTTATGGAGTTATAGCGCCAAAATTTGAAATATATGACAATACAGAAATGACGATGCCTGTGGAATATGCTGCTATTAAATCAGGCATGCTGCATTTAACTAAATATATGGCTAAATACTTTAAAGGAAAAAACATTAGAGTTAATGCAATAAGCCCTGGTGGTATTTTAGATAGCCAGCCAAGAAAATTTTTAAGAGAATATAATCAGCAGTGCTCAACCAAAGGCATGCTCGATCCAAAAGATTTAAATGGTGTATTAATCTTTTTACTTAGTGATATGAGTAGCTACATAAATGGTCAAAATATTATTATAGATGACGGATTCACTCTTTAACAATAAGGAAAAAAAGATATGTGTAAACAAGAAATATTTTGGTGTAAGAATTGTTTAAACATGTCAACTAGACCTAGAATTACATTTGATGATAGAGGTTATTGTAATGCTTGTCAGTGGTTAGAAGAGAAAAAAATAATGGACTGGAAGCCAAGAGAAGGAGAGCTTATAAAACTACTTGATAAATATAGATCAACTAATGGTAACTTTGATTGTGTTGTCCCTGTAAGTGGTGGTAAAGATGGCTCTTATGTTGCATATCAATTAAAGCATAAATATGGAATGAATCCTTTGGCTATAACTGTTAAACCTGCGTTATCGTTAGAAATTGGTGATCAGAATCTTACTAACTTTATACAGTCTGGTTACAATCATATACATATATCTTGCAATCCAATTGTACTGGATAGATTAAATAAGTATGGATTTATTGAAAAAGGATTCCCTTATTATGGCTGGTTAATTGCAATAATGACTGCTG
>Ga0233427_10001501_pt1 | contig 24721 bp, 32 predicted proteins | sample SI_118_April2016_5_FD_179885 | JGI IMG/M metagenome (GOLD analysis project Ga0233427, IMG submission 179885) | Seawater microbial communities from Saanich Inlet, British Columbia, Canada - SI_118_April2016_100_MG | ecosystem: Environmental > Aquatic > Marine > Inlet | place: Canada: British...
AACAAGGTTTCAGAACTAAGTGCATCGGAACTCAAGAGTGAGTTGCTTGATTTACGAAAAGAACAATTTAACCTGCGGATGCAGCGGAGCACGGGCCAACTGGCAAATCCGTCCCGTTTCAAGGCGGTTCGGCGGCAAATCGCCCGGATCAAAACCCGCATGGTTGATCTCAACAGGACGGTTTCATGAGCGAAGAGAAAGTTGAAGCAACGTCCGGGCGTTCCCGGAGCGTTCAGGGTAGTGTCGAGAGCGTCAAGATGGATAAAACTATCACGGTGCTGGTCGAACGCCAGTTGCAACATCCGTTGTACAAGAAATACATCCGTCGATCGACACGGCTTCATGCCCATGACGCAGAGAACGAGTGCCAAAAAGGGGACGTCGTGATCATAGAAGAGTGTCGACCGATGTCTAAGTCAAAGAGTTGGCGCCTGGTAAAGGTGGTCAGCCGGCTAGAGCAGGCTGCCGGCTGAAGTCCTCGATCCGATAATGAGTCACGGACCAAGAGCCACACTAAAAACAACTATCTCCTTCAAATTAATGACACGAATTAAACGCTACAGGCCGGTATAGAAAAATGATCCAGATGCAGAGTAACTTGAACGTTGCCGACAACAGCGGTGCCCGCCGAGTGCAGTGTATTAAGGTGTTGGGAGGCTCCAAGCGCCGTTATGCGGGCGTAGGAGATATCATCAAGATCAGTATTAAAGAGGCCATTCCGAACAGTCGGGTGAAAAAAGGGGATGTCTATAACGCGGTGGTCGTCCGCACCAAGCATGGGGTCCGTCGCGGGGATGGATCCCTGATTCGTTTTGACAACAACGCTGCAGTCCTGCTCAACGCGCAGTACCAACCTGTTGGCACCCGCATCTTCGGGCCGGTCACCCGCGAGCTGAGGTCGGAACGCTTTATGCGCATCATTTCGTTAGCGCCAGAAGTCCTGTGATTGTTTGAGGTTGCGAGACTAAATACATGAAGAAATTTCGAAAAGGCGACGATGTCGTGGTGCTGACAGGTCGTGACAAAGGCAAGCGTGGGACCATTCTGCGGGTCCTCGACGATGAGCGTGTGCTCGTTGACAGCGTCAACGTAGTCAAGAAGCACACGCGACCCAATCCCAATAAAGGGGAGACGGGCGGGATCATTGAAAAGGAGTCTCCGATCCGGCTGTCGAACCTCGGGATGTACAACCCAAACAGCAAGGAACCCGATCGGGTCGGCTTTAAGTTTCTCGAAGACGGCAGCAAGGTGCGGGTGTTTCGTTCAGACGGAGAAATGATCGACGTCGGCTGAAGTCGACAGGCGAATTACCATGGCACGACTGCAAGAGCATTACCAGAAAACCGTTGTTCCAGCTCTGATGGAACAGTTTAAATATTCCAGCGCCATGCAGGTGCCGCGAATTACCAAGATTACGTTGAATATGGGGGTGGGCGAATCCGTCGTTGATAAAAAGGCGATGGAAGGGGCCGTAGACGATCTTACGAAGATCGCTGGCCAGAAACCTATTGTCACGAAAGCGCGCAAGTCTGTCGCCGCCTTCAAAATCCGGGACGGTTGGCCGATTGGCTGCAAGGTCACGCTTCGGCGCGATCGGATGTACGAGTTTTTGGATCGCCTTATTACGGTTGCGTTTCCACGGGTTCGGGACTTCCGGGGTTTGTCTGCGAGGGCGTTTGATGGCCGGGGCAACTTTAGTGTCGGCTTAAAGGAGCAGATCGTTTTTCCAGAGATTGACTACGACAAGGTCGACACCATTCGCGGTCTCGATGTAACTATCACCACCACCGCCGGCACGAATGAAGAAGGCGAGGCGTTACTGCGCGGATTTAGTTTTCCGCTCCGTAAATAGCCAAATAGCAGGTAACGAGATATGGCAAAAAAATCAATGCTCGCACGTGAAGTCAAGCGTCGCAGACTTAATGAACTACACCGCGCCGCGCGCGAGTCCTTGCGCCAGCGCATCATTGATGAGTCCCTATCCTATGACGAACGTTGGCAGGCGATGTTGGATCTGCAAAAACTGCCTCGTGATTCAGCAAGAACCCGCCAGCGCAACCGATGCGCCCTCACCGGGCGACCGCGTGGATACTTTCGCCGGTTTGGACTTGCCCGCAATGCCTTGCGGGAGGTTGCCATGCGCGGAGAGGCGCCGGGCGTCGTCAAGGCCAGTTGGTAACGTTAGATAAGCAGGTACAACTCAGGCTTAGCCAGGTTTAGAGGAAATCGTAAATATGAGTATGTCGGATCCCATTGCAGATATGCTGACCCGTATTCGCAACGCCGTGGCGGTCAGAAAACGCACGGTCACGTTACCAGCGTCGAATATGAAGCAGTCGATCGCCACGGTACTTAAGCAGGAAGGGTATATCAGCGGCGTGGAGACCCATAAAGAGGGCGCACACCACAATATGACCATCACTCTCCGGTATGCAGACGGGGTTGGCGCGATTGAAGAGATTCATCGGGTCAGTCGTCCGGGCCGACGAGTGTATTGCAACGCGGCCGATCTGCCACGAGTTAACGGTGGTTTGGGTATCGTCATGGTCTCGACCTCGAAAGGTTTGATGACTGATCGAGAGGCACGGTCTTCAGGTGTCGGCGGCGAAGTGGTCTGCCAAGTCTTTTAGCCTGTCGAATTATCTGGAGCACAAGTTATGTCCCGAGTAGGCAAGAATCCGATCAGTCTCCCGAGCGGCGTGGACGCGGTGCTGGGTGATGCATCGTTGAGTGTAAAAGGGCCGCAGGGCCAACTCTCTCTGGATCTGCATCCCAGTATCGGTGTTGAGCAAGCAGATGGCACCCTTCAGGTTCGCCCGCAGAACGATCAATCTTGGGCGATGGCCGGAACCTTCCGGTCGTTGATTGCGAATATGGTTACTGGGGTGACTACCGGCTTCGAGAAGAAACTGGAGATCGTTGGTGTGGGGTATCGTGCGCAGGCGCAGGGCAAGAAACTTAATCTCAGTCTTGGCTTTTCTCACCCCGTCGTCTACCAACTGCCCGAGGGCGTCTCGGTTGAGACACCTAGTCAGACCGAAATTGTATTGAAAGGATCAGATAAACAGCAGGTTGGTCAGGCCGCTGCGGAGATTCGCAGCTTCCGGCCGCCCGAGCCCTACAAGGGCAAAGGTATACGGTACTCGGGTGAATACGTGGTCCGCAAGCAGGCCAAGAAGAAGTAACTAGAACCCCTAACGTTATTTAATCGAATCATTGGGATCAGGCAGTATGAGCGAGAAGAAAACATCACGTATCCGACGTAGCGTCCGAACACGTTCGCGGATCTCTCGTGACCGTGTTAACCGGATGAGTATTTTCCGTACCCCACGTCATATTTACGCTCAGATTATTGATCCGTCCGGCGGGCGGGTGTTGGCGAGTGCTTCGAGCCTTGAAACCGAACTCCGTGCCGACCTACAGCATGGCGGAAATATCGCGGCGGCCGCAGTCGTCGGCAAGCGTATCGCCGAGAAGGCTATTGCCGCAGGCGTCGACACGGTCGCCTTTGATCGTTCTGGGTTTCGTTATCACGGACGGGTAAAGGCACTAGCAGATGCAGCCCGGGAAGGCGGGCTGAAGTTTTAACAAGATCATAAAGATCAAAAATTAGAAACGGCAGAAAGTTTTATGGCAACGAACGCGAATCAGACCGGTACGGACAGAGAAGGTTTTATTGAACAGCTGATTAACGTACGGCGGGTTGCAAAAGTAGTGAAGGGCGGACGGATCTTCGGATTTTCGGCCTTGACTGTTGTGGGTGATGGAAAAGGGCGAGTCGGCATTGGGCGGGGAAAGGCACGTGAAGTCCCGGTTGCTGTTCAGAAAGCGATGGACGAAGCGCACCGCAATATGCAGAAGATCAGCCTCAGAAAAGGCACCCTGCACTACTCGACCGTGGGACGTCATGGCGCCGCACGCGTGGTTATGCGCCCCGCATCTGACGGGACAGGCATTATCGCCGGCGGCACAATGCGGGCGATCTTTGAAGCCGCGGGCGTGCGCAACGTGTTGGCAAAGGTGATCGGGACGACTAATCCTATCAATGTGGCGCGGGCGACAATCGCTGGTCTCACGAGCATACGTAACCCCCGGCAGGTTGCAATTCGGCGGGGGAAATCGCTTGAAGAGATCAGAGGGCAGGAGTCTAGCGATGAGTAATCGCCAAATAAAGGTTACGCTTGTCAAGAGCAAGTTTGGTCGAGGAGCAAAGCAGCTGGCCTGCGTTCATGGACTTGGACTGCGGCGGATGCACCAGACCGTGGAACTTGAAGAGACACCGGCCATCAGAGGCATGGTCAACAAAATATCCCACCTGGTTAAGGTAGAGGTAAGCTGAAATGCGGTTGAATGAACTTAAGCCGGCGGACGGCTCTCGTCCGGCCGCCAAGCGGGTCGGGCGCGGTCCCGGCTCGGGACTCGGCAAGACGGCAGGCCGAGGCGTAAAAGGGCAAAAATCCCGCTCCGGTGGTTACCACAAAGTCGGATTTGAAGGTGGACAGATGCCGCTGCAGCGTCGCCTGCCGAAAAGAGGTTTCCGCTCGCTGATGCGTCCTCGCGTTGCCGAAGTCAGATTGCACGAGTTGCAGAAACTTGACTCCGGTGATATCGATCTCGCTGTGTTGAAAGCTGCTGGAGTAATCCGGCACGATGCTCTCCGGGCCAAAGTCATTGCCTCGGGCAGTATTGAGCGTGCTGTGGTGCTTCGCGGGATTGGTGTGACGGCGGGCGCACGCGCTGCGATTGAACAGGCTGGAGGCAAGGTCGAGGCCTAGTCGACATGGCAGCATCTTCCCTGGCAGCGATTGGCAAGATGACGGAACTGCGTCAGCGCATTCTGTTTGTGCTGGCCGCAATCGTAGTGTTTCGAGTCGGCACCCATATCCCGATCCCCGGAGTTGATCCAACGGCAGTCGCGGCGCTTTTTGAGCAAACACGGGGATCGATTGTCGATATATTCAATATGTTCTCGGGTGGGGCACTCGAGCGATTGTCAATCTTTGCGCTCGGGGTAATGCCGTACATCTCTGCCTCTATCATCATTCAGATGATGACCTCCGTCATTCCGCAATTGGAAGCGCTTAAGAAGGAAGGTGAGGCTGGGCGACGAAAGATTACCCAGTACACGCGATATGGTACCGTCGCTCTAGCCCTTTTCCAGGGCCTTGGCATTGCCATCGCTATTGAGGGCCAGCAGGCAGCCGGGGGTCCAGTGGTGCTAGTGCCGGGATTGGGATTTAAGATCACCACGGTTGCAACCTTGGTGACAGGGACCATGTTTTTGGTCTGGCTCGGAGAACAAATCTCAGAGCGTGGAATCGGGAACGGTATCTCGCTCATTATTTTCGGCAGTATTGTCGCTGGATTACCGTCCGCAGTTGCGGGGACATTGGAGCTCGCGCGCACCGGCGCGTTCACGCCGATCGGCGTCTTGGCCCTTTTTATTGGAGCAATCGGGATAACAGCTTTTGTTGTGTTCGTTGAAAGAGGGCAGCGCCGTCTCACTGTGAACTACGCCAAACGTCAGCAGGGACGTCGGATGCTGGCCGGGCAGTCTACTCATTTGCCGCTAAAGTTGAACATGTCAGGCGTAATTCCCCCGATCTTCGCATCGAGCATCATCCTGTTCCCCGCGAGTCTCGGAAGCTGGTTTGGGCAGTCTGACGGAATGGGCTGGTTAAAGAATATTGCGACTACGCTTTCTCCAGGACAGCCGATATATACGTTGGTGTATGCGGGCATGATCATCTTTTTCTGCTTTTTCTATACCGCACTTGTGTTTAATCCAAAGGAAATCGCTGACAATCTCAAGAAGTCTGGCGCATTTGTTCCAGGTATTCGCCCTGGCGCGCAGACAGCGGGGTATATTGATAAAGTGGTGTCACGCCTGACTCTCGCCGGGGCCGCGTACCTTACCGTCGTCTGCCTTATTCCAGAATTCTTGATCGTCAAATGGAGCGTGCCCTTTTATTTTGGGGGTACCTCTTTGTTGATCATCGTTGTCGTCATGATGGACATGATGTCGCAGGTTCAGTCCTACCTCATGTCGCGACAGTATGAAAGTCTTATGAAGAAGTCATCGCTGGTCGGTGGTATGGGTATGCCCCGTTAGGTCTACCTTTGGGATCAGCAGGAGAAGCAAAATGAAAGTAAGGGCATCGGTAAAGAAAATGTGTCGGAATTGTAAAATCATCCGGCGAAATGGAAGCGTCCGTGTGATTTGCGTTGACCCCAGACATAAACAGCGTCAGGGCTAGATGCAGCATTCTGCACTCGGAACCGTAACAGCAAGAGGCAACTACATTGGCACGTATAGCAGGCATTAACCTACCGTCGCACAAGCATATCGAGGTTGCGCTCACCTCAGTGTATGGCATCGGCCGTATCACCGCGCAGCGGATCTGCGATCAAGCGGCTATTGGTCGGAATACTAAGGTTCACGACCTCTCTGAGGAGGACGCCGACCGTCTGCGTTCCCAGGTCGCATCGATTCCCGTCGAGGGAGATCTTCGGCGGGAGATCTCAATGAACATCAAACGCCTGATGGACATGGGTTGTTACCGAGGCATGCGTCATCGACGAGGTCTACCAGTCAGGGGTCAGCGAACATCGACGAACGCGCGGACCCGAAAAGGACCCAAACGTCCGATCCGGAAATAAAGGCAGGAACTCAAGATATGGCCAAGGTACAAACCAAGAAAAGAACAAAAGCGAAAGTTCGCAAGAGCGTGCTCGAGGGCGTGGCACACATCCATGCCACTTTCAACAATACGATCATTACCATCACTGACCGGCACGGGAATGCGGTAGCCTGGGCAACCTCGGGTGGTGCAGGGTTCCGGGGCAGTCGCAAAAGTACGCCCTTCGCGGCACAGGTTGCCGCCGAGACAGCTGGCCGTACGGCACAGGAATTCGGGATGAAGCAGCTCGATGTCAGGGTCAAAGGCCCCGGTCCGGGTCGGGACTCCTCCGTGCGAGCCCTTAACAATCTTGGCTTTGAAATTAACTCAATCACAGACGTAACACCGGTGCCGCATAACGGCTGTCGTCCGTCGAAGCGACGACGCGTCTGATCACGTAATTAGCGCAGGCAGCAGAGAAAACTATGGCTAGATATCGAGGACCCACCTGTAAACTGGCCCGGCGGGCCGGGACCGATCTTTTCCTCAAAAGCCCGGTTCGTGCACTAGACTCTAAGTGTAAGTTTGATCGTCCACCCGGATTTAAGGCGGGCGCCCGTCGTCCCAGGGTTACTGTGTATGGGACGCAGCTTCGGGAAAAACAGAAACTTCGCCACATGTATGGCCTGATGGAAAAACAGTTCCACAGCTATTACATTGCTGCGGCCCAGGCCAAGGGCTCGACGGGTGAAACCCTACTGCAGCTTCTGGAGTCGCGACTTGACAGCGTGGTCTACCGCATGGGGTTTGGAATAACTCGGGCGGAAGCCCGCCAGCTGGTGGGGCACAATGCTGTATTGGTCAATGGCAGCAAGGTAAATATTGCCTCTTACCAGGTTAAGCCAGGTGACGAGATCACGGTTCGCGAACGTTGCCGGGGCCAGCTTCGGATCAAGTCCGCTCTAGAGATCGCGGAGCAGTTGGGTTTTGTGCCCTGGGTTGACGTAGACAGCAAAGCATTCAAAGGTGTGCTCAAGTCAGTGCCGGACCGTGCGGAACTGTCCCAAGAGATTGATGAGTCGCTGGTGGTTGCACTGTACTCGAAATAGGTTCAGTGCGAGGGGTTGCGCGGTAAGAAGTGCAACCCACCCAGCGAGAGAATATTTGAAAAACGACACATTTCAGAGGAAAGTACTCAATGTCCCAAGTTAGAGAAGAGTTTCTTAAACCGAGCGTCATCAATGTCGATGCCGTCAACGACACTCGGGCCCGGGTGACGCTGGAGCCGCTCGAACGAGGGTTCGGCTACACGTTAGGAAATGCACTGCGCCGTATTCTTCTGTCCTCCATGTCTGGCGCCGCCGTGACCGAGGTGCGGATTGAGGGCATTAGTCATGAATACTCAGCGGTCCCCGGCGCACAGGAGGACGTGATCGCGATCCTCCTAAATCTTAAGAACCTGGCTGTGCGCATGCACAATCGGGAGGAAGCCGTGTTGCGGGTAACGAAGAAAGGCCCAGGCGCGGTAACCGCAGGCGATATTCAGCTTGACCATGATGTGGAAGTCGTCAACCCTGACCACCTTTTGGCGAATCTGTCGCCTGATGGTGAATTGAACATGGAGATTACCGTCAGTACCGGTCGTGGATACCAAGTGGTAGATCTGGCGGCCGAAGAGACCGAAACCCGCGGTGTCGGGGTACTCCGTTTGGACGCGTCCTACAGCCCAATACGTAGCGTTTCCTACACGGTTGAAAATGCCCGTGTTGAGCAACGGACGGACCTCGATAAATTGGTGATGGAGATTGAAACCAACGGCACTATTGACGCAGAAGAAGCAGTAAGACGTGCTGCCAAGATTCTCCATGATCAGATCTCAGTCTTTGTGCAGTTGAAAGAGTCAGAAGCGGCTGACGACGAAGTGCTTGAAGAACGAATCGACCCGGTCCTGTTGCGTTCGGTCGACGATCTGGAACTGACCGTACGGTCCGCCAACTGCCTCAAGGCCGAAAACATCTACTACATTGGGGATCTCATTCAACGCACCGAGGTGGAACTCTTGAAGACACCCAATCTTGGCAAAAAATCTCTAACCGAGATCAAGGATGTGCTGGCAACTCGGGGTCTGTCCCTAGGGGTAAAATTGGAGAACTGGCCGCCGGCGTCGCTGCAGCGCGAGAAACGGGACAACCTGCATTGATCCAGTACGGATCGGTGGGGACTGAGCAGGTCAGGCAGAAATAGAAAGATTCGAGAGAATCAAAAGAATCGAGAGAAGAGCAGGGAGAAGCTGTTATGCGTCACCATAAGATCGGCCGGATATTAGGTCGGGACTCCAGCCATCGAAAAGCCATGTTTGCAAACATGGCTGTGTCCCTTTTTACGCACGAGCAGATTCGTACCACCTTGCCCAAAGCGAAGGAGTTGCGTCGTGTTGCAGAACCGTTGATCACGCTCGCCAAGACGCCGTCGGTGGCGAACCGGCGTCTCGCCTATGCGCGTCTCCGGGATCGAGACGCCGTCAGCAAACTTTTTGATACGCTTGGCCCGCGTTTCCAAAACCGCGCCGGTGGCTACACACGTATCTTGAAGTGCGGGTCGCGCTCTGGCGATAACGCACCTATGGCTTATGTACAACTACTCGACAGGCCTGAAGAATCAGACGAGTCGGATACTGGGTAAAAATCAGTCACTCCCGATTCGTCCTTGCCGCGATCTTACGCCGCCGTACTCACGGTTTTTCCAAGCCTGACGAGCTTGGGCTCAGGCTAGTCCCCAAATGAATAAGCCCCCGTTCGAGGTTGACCGGGAAACCGGCCTCTTGACCGGCACCGCCTGCCTGTGCTCGCCGCATTGCGATGACCGGCCAGAGGGGGTGGCAATTGATGCCCTGGTGATTCACGCGATCAGCCTTCCGCCGGGCTATTTTGAAACAGAGGCGATAAGCGATTTTTTTCTAGGGTGCCTTGATGCCGATGCGCACCCTTATTTCAAGGAAATAGCGACGCTTAAGGTCTCGGTGCATTTTCTGATAGACCGTGAGGGGGGCATTATCCAATTTGTGCCGGTGATCCGGCGCGCGTGGCATGCCGGCCACTCCTCGCTACAGGGACGGGTCCGGGTCAACGATTTTTCAGTCGGTATAGAGCTGGTCGGCTCTGATGAAACCCGATTCACGGACCGTCAGTACGCAACCCTGACCTCGCTGACTCAAGCCCTGCAGTTTGCATGGCCCACTATCACGGCGGAACGGATTGTGGGCCACTCCGAGATCGCGCCCGGCCGGAAATCGGATCCGGGGCCGCATTTCGATTGGGCGCGATACCGGGAATCAATCGCTTCGGGATAGCGCGAGCCCGGCGATCAAAAATGCGATGATGTAGACGATCAGCCGGTAGGTCACCATCGATCCTGGCGGGATGCAGATAAATGACATCCCCGTAAGCCCCCGTTTACCGATCTCGTGGGCGAGTCGGATGATCTCGTAATCACTCATCCCCATGGGTTCGGCGAGTTCCCCGAGGATATCGCCCGGTGCCGGCCCAGCACCGCCTAGGACGTCCATATCGAAATGGACATAGACATCATCTGTCCCCTGGTAAGCATGGTGGAGTTCTTCGCAAAGTCCAGCAATGCCCAGTTCTGAGCGGACTTTCCACATGGGATAAAAATGAGCACCTTGCTGCATGTAATCCCGAACCACACTGGCTTCCTCTAGCATGCCGCGCTCTCCGATTTCCACGAGATTCGGGATCGAGAAATTGGCAAGACTGCTGAAGGTTTTTGACTTCCAGTTTCCGCTGCCAGCGATGCGCTCGTCCCCGGTGAGGTAATCTATCGGCCGCGAGTCCCAGTGGGTATCGGTACTGATCATACCGACCTTGCCTGCAGAGCGTTCTGCGATGGGTTTGGCGATAGCATAGGAGCTGCAGGGACTGTTCTGACCGACAACGATAGGGATCGCGCCGGCCTCGAGCGCTCGATTGACCAGTTCCTCGACGGCCGCCTGAGCCTTGAGAATGTTTTCCGCGGTTGGGTCAAGATTGCATTCTGGTGCAATGTCGGCGTCCCCCATGTCGACAACTTTGAGTTTCTCAAAAATATCGACATCGAGTTCTTGGATATAGCCGCTCGGATACCGTGCTGACTGTTGCCGGACCCGCATTGGCGCCGCCAACCATTCGGCCTTGTCTACGCCCGCGTACTTGCCTCGGGCGCCCGCTACGTAAGGGGCGCCGATAATGGCAACATCAGCGCCACGGAGTGTATCGGCCGTGCGCGCTAGCGGGACACCCATGAACGTGGGCGTTTGGTCATTGATCATAGGCAGGGTGTCACTATTTATATTGGTATAGCCACCCATGCCTTCCCAAGGGGGTTTGGTCATGTTCCTTATCCTTTAGAGGTTGTCAGGTATGAATGATTTCTCGTGGAATCCGGTTTACGGGTTCACAGGCGCCAAGAGTGACGATTGCGGTCTCGCCAATGCACATGCTGAGGCCCGTCTGATCATCCAGAAGAATCATATGCAGGAAAAACACCATCCCTGCTTCTAGGACCTGTGGATTGTCCTTCCAGACCATGGGCCAATCCATCCAGGAGGGAGGGTAACTGATGCCGACTGAGTATCCACAGGCGCTGAGGGCTGCATGGGAAAACCCGTGTGCGTGCATGGTCTCATCATGGGCAGCGTAAAGGTCGCCTACTGTGTTCCCGACCGTCAGGCGCTGCTGACAGGCGTCGAGCGCGTTGGCGCAGGCTTCGTTCATCGCTTGGTGTCGAGGATCCACCTTACCGGTCAGGATGTTATACATCATGCAGGTGTGATAATGCCGATACGCAGCAGCGGGCTCGAAGACTACCTGGTCCTGCTGCGCAATGACTTCGTCCCCTGTGTGATAGCGGCAGAATACCGCAGCCTCGCCAGCCCCCATGGGCCAGCGGCTGGCCGTGGGGTCGCCACCTTCGCACAGGAGGGTATTCATCATGGCGCCGTAGACCGACTTCACCGTACTGCCAGGCCGGGTATGGCTGATACTGGTCTGAAGAATCGCATCGCAGATTGCGCCCGATTTCCGGACGTATTCAAGTTCAAGATCACTCTTGATAAGGCGGACCAGACGCACCAGATCTGAAGCATCGACAAGCCGGCATAAACCCTCGAGTGCCTCGTTAACCATCAGGGCGCGCTGGCCAGTAAGACCGTAAGCATGGTATTCGATCCCAATCCGCTGGTTCGCGCAGCCATGCGCTTCGAGAATGCGGCGCAACTCCATAGCCGGAGAAGCATCCTCGTGGTCAATCCAAATCTGAATGTCTTCGATAATCGAGGTATTCCGGGATTGGATTCGATCTGCCGTGCGAGTCAACAGCGTCGGTCCTGCTTCAAGGCCAAGGTACATGGCCTGAAACATGGTGTAGCCGCTGGTGTCATATCCGGTCAGGTAGAACATGCTCTCCTGGCGGAAAAGGACTAGTCCATCAAGCTCCGCGTCCGCCATCGCTTGTCGCACTCTGTCGATTCGAAGATCGAATTCGTCCCTCGGAAAATGGAGCATATCTACGCGATGATAGTGGGGAAAAGGGTCAGGAAAGCGCCGGAAGTTTCGTGTTCAGCCTGGGGTTAGGCCGGCTGGTCCTGCTGCCAGAGGATATCGCGTTCACCCGCAGACCGGTTAAGGCTACGGGCCATCACGAACAGAAGATCAGACAGTCGGTTAACGTACTGGCGCGAGGCATCGGAAATCGCATGTCCGTCATCAACGGAAAACAGGGCTCGCTCTACCCGCCTGCAGGTGCTGCGCGCGACGTGACAAAGCGCTGCAGCGCGGGTACCTCCGGGGAGAATAAATTCCTCCAACGGGGCCAGTGTTGCGTTGAGTTTGTCCAGCATATTCTCAACGGCTGTCACCCGCTCTGGCGAAACCAGCGTGTGACCCGGGAGGCTCAACTCACCGCCGAGATCAAACAGCGTGTGCTGCACCGCCGTGAGAAACTGATGGATTTCCGTGGGCAGTTCTTCAGTCATCATCAGGCCAATGAGGCTGTTCAGTTCGTCGACCTGACCCATGACTTCGACCCTGGGCGAAGTCTTGGGGACCCGTGTCCCGTCACTGAGCCCTGTCGAACCTTCGTCCCCGGTTCGGGTGTAAATTTTGCTAAGCCGCTTTCCCATTGACACATTCCTTACTGTAATTGGGTAATAGTAAATCAATCGCGTGACGGAATATAAGCGATGGCACGAAAGTCGTTGACATTCGTGCAGGTCGGTCCGGTGATGATAAGGTCCCCAAGCCGCTCAAAAAACCCCCCTGCGTCATTGCGAGTGAGATGGGCTTGGGGGTCTAACCCTTGAGCTGCTGCCCGGGTTAGGGTGCTCGGAGTGATGAAGGCGCCGGCTGCTTTGCTCGCACCATCAATACCGTCGGTATCTGCGGCAAGGGCAAAAACGTTGGGCCTGCCATCAAGTTCGATCGCGAGTGCAAGGAGATATTCCTGATTGGGGCCCCCCTTGCCGTCACCATGAAGTGCAACCGTTGCCTCTCCGCCAGAGATCAGAACAAAGCCTTTGCCGGTGGAATGGGCCAGGCGTTCAAATTCGAATGCTCTTGCGTGTTCGCCAGCCAGCACCGACGCGATTCCCTCGACCTCGTCACCGAGATTGACAACCCCAAGACCCTGTTCTTCCGCAAATGTGACGGCAACATCAAGAGCTTCAGCCGCGGTGGCGGTAATTACTATTTCACTGGCGGTCAGTTTTAGATCATTGGGAAAGGGGCTTTCTGCCGTGGGTGAAGCAAGCTTGGCCTTAATTGAGGGCGGCGGCTTGATTCCATAAGCACTCAAGATTTCAAGGGCGTCTTTGCGTGAGGTGGCGTCTCCCACCGTGGGGCCCGAAGCAATGGTGGCCGGATCATTTCCGGGTACGTCCGAGAGGGCAAGCGTCACGGTACGGGCAGGAAACGCCGCTGCCGCGAGCCGCCCGCCTTTGATATCCGACAAATGCTTACGAACCGTATTGATATCATGGATGCCCGCACCGCAGGCGAGCAGCTCGCGGGTAAGATCTCTTTTCTCATCCAGTATGATCCCGGTGGGGGGCAGGCTGAGCAGGGCGCTGCCACCCCCGGACAAAAGACAAACGAGGAGATCATCGGCCCCAAGCGAGCTTGCTATACCAAGAATCTTCCGCGCTGCTTTCTCGCCGGCGTTATCGGGTACCGGATGACCCGCTTCAACAATATTGATTAACCGACAAGGACGCTTATGCCCATAAGGTACTACCACTAGACTCTCGGAAACACTAGAAAGCGCATCCTCCACCGCCTCGGCCATGGCGGCACCCGCTTTGCCGGCACCGACGACCACGATACGGCCGTCTGGGGGCGGCGGCAGATAGCGGACCAGTGTTGTAGTGGGATAAGCCTTTGAAAGCGCGCGGTCTAAAAGAGCGCGGAGACTCTTTATTTCCGGCGAATCACTCAGGTGAACTTGCATGTGAAGGTGTTTAGACGGCATCCTTAGGGCTTAGGCCGGCCATCATAAATCAAAAAAGGGGGAGATATGTATCAGTACGAGGCGTATGAGGATCCTATTCAGCGTCCACGTTACACCGGACTACCGACTTTCATGCGGGCACCTTACCGGGAAGATTATGATGGTCTCAATATTGGACTGGTCGGCGTTCCTTTTGACGGAGGTGTGACCAACCGCCCGGGTGCGCGCCATGGCCCCCGGGAGATTCGGAATCAATCGAGTCTCATGCGCCGGCGAAACCAGTCAAGCGGGATCAGTCCTCACGACATCTGTTCGGTTGCAGATGTGGGGGACGCCTGGGTGCAGTCACCCTTCCACCTGGAAAAGAGTCTTGACGAGATTCGAGCATTTTTCGCACGGCTACATGACGCCGGGGCGGTGCCGGTTTCCGCCGGGGGGGATCATTCCATAACGCTGCCAATTTTGAGAGCGATAGCGACGGATCACCCCGTGGGACTGGTGCACTTTGATGCCCATTGCGATACGGGAGACGATTATCTGGGCTCGAAGTTCCATCATGGTGCGCCGTTTCGTCGTGCGGTCGAGGAAGGCCTGATCGATCCCAAGCGCACAATCCAAATCGGCATCCGGGGGTCGCTGAATGACCTTGATCAGTGGCAGTTCAGTCATGACACCGGGATGCGGGTCATCTACATGGATGAGTTTTACGAGCTCGGCGTTAAAGCCGTGATCAGCGAGATTCACCGTGTCGTAGGCAAGAATCCCTGCTATCTTACGTTTGACGTGGATGGACTGGACCCGGTCTATGCTTCAGGAACCGGCACCCCTGAGGTGGGAGGTTTCAGCACGGTCGAAGCCCAGTTGATGATCAGGGGCTGTCGGGGTCTGAATCTTATTGGGGGTGATGTCGTCGAGGTGGCGCCGCCTTTTGATCCGAGTGGCAATACTGCTCTGACAGGCGCAACGATGATGTTCGAGATTCTATGCATCGTCGCTGATGCTGTCGCGGGAAGGGGTGGAGCGTAAACCTGTCCGATACGCGGCGAGACTTCAGCCCGGCCGTTTGTCAAAAGCCGGAATGTCGTCCGGAATATGATGAAAGGCCTGCTTGTCGCAGGTAAAAATCGCGACAGCGGGCGTAAACACCGAAGGATCGTCCAGTGTACCGACCTTGACCACAATGGAGCCCGGCCGATTAGGCGTCTCGGAAGCAAGGCCGGTGCCGCAGTGCTCGCAAAAATGTCGGGTGACCGGGCGTTCCAGGTCCGAACGGCGGAACTGTTTCATCTCGCCCTGGGTTAGACGGAAAGTCTCCAACGGAAAAATCATCAGGGCAGCGGGGTTTCCACCGCTGACGTACTGGCACTCCCGACAATGGCAGTGTAGAGAAGCCTGCGCTTCCCCTTCAATCTCGTAATGAACATCACCGCAGTAACAGCGTCCTGTGAGCTTCATTCCTTTCTCCGAAGAAAATTGGTCGGCAAAGTACACATTAGCATGAATAATCTGGGGTAGGTGTGGCATGACTGTTGGAAATCTCACGAAGTGGGCGTGACCCCAATCTTGATCTGACGAGGCGATTCCACAGTATTGTTGGCGCACTTACGCCTGGGATTTTATAATTTCTTAAATATCGGCAGGTTTAGCTGCCGCCGGATTCAAGCACTAACACCCGAGGCCAATTTGATGCCGAATTACACCGCTCCCTTGACTGATTTGCGCTTTGCCCTGGATCTTGCGGACTTCAAAGAAGTCGCCTCATGGCCGGGTTTCGAAGACGCTAGCGATGATCTGATTGACGCTGTCCTCGATGAGGCAGCGAAGTTCGCCTCCAACGTACTTGCGCCAATCAACCAGGCGGGAGATCAGAGTGGCCCCACCGTTGTTGATGGTGTCGTCACCACGTCGCAGGCCTGGCGGCAGGCATACACCCAGTTCAGCGAAGGTGGCTGGACGGGCCTGGTCCTCGATCCTCAATACGGTGGCCAGGGGTTGCCGCAGACCTTGGCCTGTGCCGTGCAGGAGATGTGGGATGGCGCCAATATGGCGTTTGGACTGTGCCCCATGCTTTCCCAGACCGCTGCCGAGGCTATTTTTCTTAAGGGTAGCGACGCACAGAAAGCCCAGTATCTCCCGGCAATGGTGTCGGGCAGGTGGACCGGCACAATGAATCTCACCGAACCCCAGGCGGGGTCTGATCTTGCCGCAGTCCGCACCCGTGCGGCGCCCTGTGATGAAGGGCATTATCTTCTGAGCGGGCAGAAGATCTACATCACCTACGGAGAGCATGATCTTTCCGAAAATATCATTCACTTGGTGCTGGCCCGTACGCCCGACGCGCCCGAGGGTGTTAAGGGAATCTCGCTTTTCATTGTGCCCAAATACATTTTGGATGCAGAAGGCGAGCCCGGCGAGCGCAATGACGTGCGGTGTGTTTCGCTGGAACACAAGCTCGGCATTCATGGCAGCCCCACGGCAGTTCTGTCTTACGGTGATCAGGGCGGTGCTGTGGGCTATCTCGTCGGCGAGGAAAACCGTGGCCTTGAATATATGTTCATTATGATGAACCGCGCCCGGCACGCGGTCGGGATTGAAAGTTATGCGATTGCCGAACGCGCCTATCAGCGCGCCCTAAACTTTGCCCGTGATCGGGTCCAGGGCCGCGCCGTCGGTGACATCAGCGCCGAGCGCAAGGCGATTGTGCGACATCCCGATGTTCAGCGAATGCTGCTCAGCATGCGAAGCCGCATCGAGGCGATGCGGGCGCTTTCCCTTTTCGCCGCGGCATCCGCGGACCGCGCCAGTCATCATCCGGCCGGTGACGAGCGTGCACTTGGCCAGCGCCGCGTAGAAGTTCTGACACCAGTCGTTAAAGGCTGGAGTTCCGAGGTCAGTAACGAAATCACGGGATTGGGTCTGCAGGTGCACGGCGGTATGGGATTCATTGAAGAGACGGGTGCTGCCCAGCATTACCGTGACGCGCGGATCACCACTATCTATGAAGGCACGACCGGCATTCAGGCGGCCGATCTGGTCGGTCGCAAACTGCTGCGCGATGGGGGCAGCATGGTCAATGAACTAATTGAGTTGATGCGCGCGGATCTTACTGCCGTAGTGGGCAGTCCGGGGGAGGCGCCTCAGGAAGTCGGTGCTGCGGCACTGAGTCTTGTGGAAAGCCTCTCAGATGCCACGGCTACCATTCTGGAAAGCGCCACCCGGGATCCCAGGAGCCCATTTCATAAGTCTTTCGACTATCTCATGTTGTTCGGTGTTGCGGCCGGCGGATGGCAAATGGCCCGTGCTGCAAACGCTGCCCAGCAGATGCTGGATGCTGACGACGGGGACTCCGATTTCTGCCAGGCCAAGGTCCTGAACTGTCTTTACTATGCACGCCAGGTGCTCCCGCAGGGCCGTGCACACGCCGAGGCAATTGAGGCGCAGGATCTACCGGCAGAAGCGCTTGATCAATGGGTGGCCTGAGCTCACGCAAGTTTTAACCCGTTGGCGACGGGTCGCTCCGGCTTCGCCAGGACCACCGACCCGTCTTCTTGTGGAAAGCCCGTGACCAGGCATTGTGAGCGGACGGGTCCAATCTGCTTCGGCGGAAAATTTACAACGCCTATCACTTGAACCCCCACGAGATTCTCCGGTTCGTAAAGATCGGTAATCTGTGCACTGGATTTGCGTATCCCGATCTCAGCGCCGAAATCAACATTCAAGATATAGGCGGGATGGCGCGCCTCCTTGAAGACTTCTGCAGACACGATAGTGCCGACCCGGAGGTCGACCCGCTCAAAATCATTCCAGCTAATGGTTTCCATGGTGTTTCCTTGAAAAGGGGGTATGAGTCAGTCAGTGGCATCGTCGCTAAGATTGAGCGCGCGGCGAATGGATCGATAGTCTGTCGGAACCTCGGGAGGATCGCCTGCAATGCCGTGAGCGCGTAGCCATTCAGCAAGGGGCCAAAGCAGGGGCTCATCAAGATGTGTCTGCAGCAGATGCAGAACGCGGGGAACATGGGCGAGGTAGTTTGATTTGTTGTCCCGAAGAGCAAGCCGACTGAATATGCCGGCAACTTTACAGTGCCGCTGTGCAGCAAGTACCCGGTACCAGAGTTTGAAGTTCTCCATTTCCAGAAGAGGCATCGCCTCGAAATACCGCTGTTGCATCTGTTCGGCAAGCCCGGGGGGAAGATCTCGACGCGCGTCTTCAAGGAGGGACATCAGATCGTAGGCCATCGGCCCGATCAGTGCGTCCTGAAAATCCAGAAGCCCTATTGCCTGAAGCGGCAGGTTTGCCGGAACACGTATCAGGTTATCGACGTGAAAGTCCCGCAGCACAAGAGAGATGGCAGGCGTTGGCAGTGAAGCGAAGACTTTCTCCCAGATTTGGCAGTAACGATTCCGGTCTTCAGCGGCAATGGGTTTGCCAAAGATCAGCGGCAGGAACCAGTCGGGCAGAAGAATAGCTTCAGCCATTAGAGCATCAAGGTCATAAGGCTTTAGCGCATCAAGAAAAACATTGGGCTGTCTATGAAGATGCGTCAGAAGATTTGTTGCCTGCGCATAAAGTTCATCAGGCGCCTCGCCTCCATCCAGGAGTCGGGTGAAGGTCTGATCTCCGAAGTCCTCAATGAGTGCGAATCCGTGTGGCACGTCGGAGCGCAGGACGGCCGGTGTCCGTAGTCCAAGGTCAGCGAGATGGCTACGGATATCAAGCCATGCCGTGAGATTTTCAGTGTCGGGTGGAGCATCCATCAGTAGCCAGCCGTGTTCACCGTCATCGAGTCGGAAATATCGACGGAATGAGGCGTCCTGTTGCATCGGGACGAGGTGGCTGTCAGTAAAGTCTGTCTCAGACAAAAAAGCCCGTCGCTGGGCGTCTCGCGCAGGGAACGAATTCATTAGGGATCAGGCTCGAGCGGACAGTAATGAATGGAATCAGAAGATACCATGCAGACACCAGTTACCGCTGTCGAGATCACGGAATACCCACGTCTTTAAAGCGGCGGTCTTGGCGTAGTAGTAATCACGACGGATGGGCTGACTGTCCCACCAGCCGCTGCAGATACGTTCGCGTTGACGCTGCAGGAGGAGTGACTGATCTCCCAGAGCCAGTCGTCCCTGCAATACCCGTACAGAGCGGGGTGTTTCCAGTAGCCAGAGCGGTCGCGGTGCGCCATGCGATAAAGCACCGGTTTCTCCGACTTTGCAGTGGCTCCAGGCTTTTTCAGGCCGGTGATCCGGTTGTATACAAAGACCCTGTACAGCGCGTCGTCCGAGTCGGTTCTGCAGGCGCTCAATCAGTGATGTCCCGTGGTCTGCTGCCTTGGGAAGAATCGAAAAGATATCTTCGCTGGACGAAGGCAACGGCGCAAAACGGTTGGCCTTCAGCACAAGATGGGTAATGACATCTTTCGTCTTAAATTTTTCAAACGCCAGCTGGGAGAGTTTCATAAGGCCAATGGCGTCTCGGTGTGGATGCGTCAGGTATACCGGAATTCGATGTGATAGATCAGACTCATTGACAAGATGCCATTCGAGTTGCTCAGCCAGAATGTGATGCTGGGTCAGGTGGGCCTGCAGTTTTCCCAACAAGACCTCCATAAAAGGCGCAAGCTGCTCGGTATTGGCAATGCCGATATCAAATACGATCCTCTGGCGGAATGTGGGTAGTGGTGTGATTGTGTTCTGCGGATCGGGCTGCCGCCCCAACAGTTTATCCAGCTGTTGCACAAGATCTGGACCCAGCCGCCGGGCTAGCCCGTCTCTGGGCAGGCGCAGCAGATCGCCCAGCGTATTAATACCAAACCGGTTCAGCGCCCGTTGTCTTTTGGCATCGGTGACCAGCGCTTGTGCTGGCAGTTCACGTATGGCGGAGTGGATATGTTCTTTGGCAGTTATGCATAGGGATTTTCCGGTGCGCGCACATAGTATTGCGCTGGCGGGTGTGGGCATTACGCTGACGCAGGGTGATAGCGCCTCGGAAGTAATCCACGACCGGATTTGTTCGAGAAGTTGTGTGACACCGCCAAAAAGACGTGTACTGCCGGCAATATCCAGCAGCAGACTGTCTTCAATAATGCTGACAGCAGGTGTCCAGCTGTTCGTCAGTGCGGCAAGGTGCTGGAGGCGATCGCTCTCGGCTGATATATCCCGGGGTATGGCATGCAGTGCAGGGTTTAGGGTCTGCGCTGCAGCGAGTGTCATCCCTACCTGTATGCCATTCCTTTGGGCCGAGTGGTTTAGCGTAACAATTTTGCGCATCTGACCCTGCCGCGCATAAACAGCCATCGGCTGTTGTTGCCCTGTCTGCCCGAGCGCTTCCAGCGGTAGAAAAGGAAAAGAGATAGCAAGCCAGAGATGACCTCGAACCGTCGACGGTAACGCATCAGGAAGTGTTGCCGGTGGTACTTTCGCCAGATAGGGTTTACTGCGCCCGAACGTCATCAAAGTGGAACGGCTTTTTAGGTTCTGGTGGGCCCGGATTATTGGCATGATCCTTCTTTTGTTTTAAATGTTGCCGTGGGCCGGCAGGAGGGGTGCTGTACCGCCAGATTCTGGAGCACTGGGCCACCGCGGCACTTGATCAGGTCGATACGCAAGCCATCGTCAGTATTTCGACAGTGTAGTTTTAATGCAGCCATGCTGTGGGTATTCAGGGCGCTTTCATCCTGAAAGCAGATGCCCAACCCGCCTCCATATTCAGCAGCAAGTTGCAGTCGTCGTGTGGCGGACTGATGCAGTTTGCCAGGCCAGCACAGTACAGCGCTGCATGCCCGTGAGCGTAATGCCTGCTCTGCCGACCATAGGATGTCTGACCGGTCTGTTGTAGTGATCATCAGAATTTTTGACAGATCTAGGCCGTTCTGACTTAAGCCGGGCGGGTAGGGTATGGCTGGTGGCGCAATCCAGATCTGCCAAGGTCGTGAAGGCATGATTTCGCCAAGGGCCGGCATCAGCAGCCACAGTGGACTGTAGGTGATATTTTCCACCAGGATTTCAGTCAGGGCGTGCTGAGGCCATCCGCCATCAGGCAGATGTCGATCAAGGACAGAGAAACCGGTTGCGACAGCATCCCTTGATCGGGTTGCTTTTTTGCCGCGCCAGATATCCCGCCGTTTCAGACAGGATTCCAGGCTCACGGCAGGGAATCGTTTCGTATCACGCCTACGCCAATCCCCTCAATGGCCAGGGGCTGCTGACGCAGATCAATTCGTACAGGATCAAAGTCGGGATTTTTGGGAATCAGGGTAACGATATTTCCCCGGCGTCGGAATTCTTTGACCGTTACTTCGTCTTCCAACCGGGCTACCACGATCTGCCCATTGGTGGCCTCCCGTGTGCGGTGCACGGCCAGCAGATCACGGTTGAGAATACCAGCATCCCGCATGCTCATGCCACGCACCCTCAGCAGATAGTGGGCCCGGGGGCGGAACAGTCTGGGCGGCAGGGGGTAATGATCTTCGATGTGTTCAGTTGCCAGAATCGGGTTTCCAGCGGCTACTTCACCAATAACAGGTACCCCGGAGGGCGCCAGTAACCGTATGCCCCGAGATGTCCCAGATTGAAGTTCGATAGCGCCTTTACGTGCCAGTGCCCGCAGGTGCTCTTCGGCCGCATTGGCTGAACGAAAGCCCAGCTGTCTGGCAATTTCAGCACGGGTTGGGGGCATGCCAGTGGTATCGACAAAGCCCTGGATGCATTCAAGTACCTGTAACTGCCGTGCGGTCAGGGGTCTGTTCATGAGGATTTCTGAAGCCGAAGAGAGTTCGGAAATATTTTCTAATACTGTTTATATATACAGTTATTTCAACTCCCTGTCCAGCCTCGCCGGCTTTGACCTGGTTGCCGGATTGGCCAGCGGATGCTTTAGAAAAACAGCTGCAGGGATAGGACGATGAAATCGCTGTCTTTGAGGTAGGAGAGGGCGTTGCCTGAATCCACGTTGACGAAGGACTGCGCCTCCAGCGTAATCCGGGCGTCGCCCAGGATTCGCCGGCTTGCTTCCACCCGGACACTATCACTGCCGTCGTCGAGATCAGAGAAGATGCCTGCCAGAAACTCCGAACTTTGGGTATCACTGAAGGACGCCCTCAGACCGGCAAAAAGGTCATTCTGCATGGGCACGGTGGTGCGATCTTCGCGACTGTCGCCGTGCCATTCCGCCAGCAGTCCGAGATCAAAAAGCGCATCCGCCAGCCCGTAGATCGTGTACTCAGTTCCGCCGATGATTGCCGTGAAGTCGTCGGTGACAGTATCTGACTCAAAGGTCCGATGGATGGCTTCCAGCTTCCAGAGCCAACTATCCAGAGTCAGTTGAAGATCCAGGCCCGCCTGATGAATCAGGGGGTATCGGGGTCGATAGGTGCCAGTTGACTGAAGAACGAATTCCGGATCACGCGAGGTGCCGCTGAACCATGAGAGTCCGTAGTCGGCAATGCCCTGATATCCCGAAAGCCGTAGCGCAAAGTCCATGTGTTGCGCTTCATTGCCGGCACCGTAGAGCGGTTTATCGTCACTTATAGTAAAAGGCAACGCCAGCGGCTGGCCTGGCGGCAGAAACTCACGCTCACGGAATCCGGGCAGTGCATACAGGTCCACAGTGCTCTGGTCAAACAGCCGGCTGATTCTAATCATCGCCTGACCGAGTTTGTCTTCGCCGTCGAAGCCCTCCAGTTGATCCGTCTGGTTGATGATATCGACCAGATGCCCAGATTCAGTAACGCCCCAGAACACACGGCTGATGCCCGCGATCCCTTCCCAGTTATCCTGCGTATACAGCAGGTTCAGTTCCCGAATGTCGACGTGATTCATTTCCCCGCCACCGGACGCAATCCGGCCGTAGGGAAGGAAGGTGCCGATCAGATGCTCGGAATCAAAATCACTACTGAACTCAGCCTCGATGCCGGTGAAAAACTGCTCTCGGATATCGGCAGGATCCGACGAGAGACCCGGAAAGAACTGCCCCTGAAGTGAAAGTTCAAACTGCTTGCTGACATCCGCGGGGGCAGGTGAGGCGAAAGCAGAGGCCCACAGCACTACCGCCAGAAGCCGTAGATATCGGAGTCCTCTTTGCACCCAGGTCACAATAGTCGTTTCAGGGCGTTTTTGTTGAAGTCGCCACTCTTCAGGGGGGTTTCAAAATCGTAATTGAACCACAATAAGGTTGTACTTTTTCCGGTCTGATGATTGGTCATTTCCATCCTGTCTGCACGCCAGAATCCGCCGGGATGCTCCTGATAGTCAGAAAAATCCAGCGTCTTAAGCAGTTCATCCTTTCGGTCAAAGTACTCGATCTTGATGGATCGGAATTCGGTCTGATCCAGCCAGACGATCTGGCGGGTGTAGCCTGAGTTTTCGTAGCGGGGGATGCGTTCGATCACGTAGCACTGGTATGGGTCGCAAGCCTCGTCCCGGAGATGGCGGTATTGATATTTGTCGAGCTCCTGGGAACTGAGATCCTCAAATGCGAATTCACTGCCCATAAACGGACCCGAGCGGTTGCGTGAAGAGATTCTCTTCACTCGCTTGATTGCCGGCAGGTAGAGCCATTGATCATCCGGTTCCAGGCCATGTGAGAAGGTCAGCATGGCGGTGCCGCGCACATCACGGGGCTCTTGGAAGAGGGAGAGCGTCTTATCCCCGTCACCCTCCACCTCAAATTGACGAGTGCTGATTTTGCGTCGACTTTCCTTGCCTGCGCGGTTTCGCAGAATCATTTCCATATCGGAACTTTGAAATTGCCAGCCGCTATCCCGCTCGTCTGCCTGGGTGGCAATCTCAAGGCCGCGGGCTTTGGCGTCGGATGTGTCGGCCTGCAATATGTGCGGCATCAGTAAGGCAATAACAGCGAGCAAAACACCTGCGTGCTTCATAAGGAGGCTCCAGTAGTTTGTGGAAACATGAGATGGGTCAGGAAGTCTGAACGAGGGGATTTCGCTTGGCACTACGGCTCTGCTCGCGCCAAAGCCAGCGGTCAAATCGGATCAGCAGGGCTGGCAACAGTAGGAAGTCGACTACAAGGGCCAGCACGACCACTACCGCCACCAGCAAGCCCATTTCAGCGTTTACCGAGAACGCAGAGGTCGAGATCACGAGAAATCCTGCCGCAAGCGCTAATGTGGTGGTCCATAGTGCTACGCCCACTGTAGCAAAGGAATACCGCACCGCCGCGGTGGCGTCCAGTCCCTGGTCACGTCGGGCACGCAGGTACTTGGTCATGAAGTGGATCGTGTCATCGACCACGATACCTAGCGTCATGGCCGCAACCACAGAGAGACCCAGCCCCACTTCTCCATCTATTAGTGCCCAGAGGCCGAAGGCCATCGCGGCGGGGGCGAGATTAGGGATCAGCGTTAGCAGGCCAAACCGCCAGCTGCGCAAGGCCGCAATCATCAAAAGCGAGATCGCGATTAGCGCAAAGGCAGTCCCCCCTAGCATGCTAACGATGTTACGCATACCGATATGGGAGAACATGATGGGTGGGCTGGCCGCGGTTGTCAGCAGCGCAGGAGTGTTCTCTCGCATCCAGTCGTAACTGCGTTGTTCGAACGCCAGGGTCTGAGCGGTAGATAGTGTTTCCAAGGTGGCGCTTAGGCGGGC
>Ga0233427_10001505_pt1 | contig 24673 bp, 22 predicted proteins | sample SI_118_April2016_5_FD_179885 | JGI IMG/M metagenome (GOLD analysis project Ga0233427, IMG submission 179885) | Seawater microbial communities from Saanich Inlet, British Columbia, Canada - SI_118_April2016_100_MG | ecosystem: Environmental > Aquatic > Marine > Inlet | place: Canada: British...
GAAACCATGCGCCTTGGGATGATTTGACGTTTTGGCTGGCGGCTTCCAGGTCAGCCTGACTGGCTTTAATCAGGTTATGGGTTTCCAGCAATTCGGGAATCAATTCGCCAAGCGACTGGGCCTGCGCCGGCACGGACGCAACCATCAGAAAATCCAGCATTAATAGGCCAATCCCACGCAACTTGTGCATGGATCGCACCCCCAAGTCCCCTCGCATTCTCATTCCCAGTACTGATACACCGTGTATATTCCCAGTACTGATACACCGTGTATATTCAGAAAAATCCTACATAGAGTGTATTAACGCCTGAATAACACAAAATATTCCCGACGAATATTCGAGCCGCGATTCGGTATTGGATAACACAATCTTATATTTAATTCAATGAATTGCATATGATTATTGCCACAATTGCAAATGTTTCCTCCCTTTAAAGTCTCTGTTTGCCCAGCCAAGACTGCCCACTCCTGGAAAATTACCTATACCGGTAAAGATTGTAATTTGGGGAAAGCAACAGATTTTGATTCAACCTATGGGCCCTTTTGGCGCGTGTCATTGGCCCGCAGGAATCTGTCTCGGAACAAATAGGCGGTGGCGATCAGGCTCCCGGCGGCAGCCGCGGCGGCCATGGCAAAATAGGCCTGGCCGCCAAATTGTGCGTAAAGCAGGCCGGAAAAAAAAGAAGCGATGCCCATGGCGATGCCGGCGACAAAGGCAGCGTAAATGGCTTGCGCGCTTGCCGAATGGCTGGGAGCGACAGTCTCGGTGATGAAATGCATGGCGCCCAAATGCGTGGCGCCGAAGGTAAAGGCATGCAGACTTTGCATGATGACGATCCAATAAATGCCGCCTTCGACGCCCATGGCGCCCCAACGGATCACGCCGGCAAGCCCGCCTAGAAGAACCAATCCGATCGCGCCGAAGCGGCGCATCAAATAGGCGCCGAAGGCAAACAGGATGATTTCCGCGAACACGCCTTCCGCCCAAAACAGGCCGATTACGCCGTCCGAATATCCGGCGCTGCGCCAATGGATGGTGCCGAAGCCGTACAACACCGCATGGCTGGCCTGGATCAATCCGACGGCAAACAAAAAGACCATGAAGCGGACGTTGCGGATAACCGGCCATAGCGCCAGCCGGTGCGGGCCTGAGGCGGGCGCCTTGTAGCCAGGCAGCATAAGGCAGGAAACAAAGGTGATGACGATGCCGGCCAAGGCGGCGCTGTAGATCAAATCGGCGCCGCGTCCGGTCAAGAACCAGCCGAGGCCGATGGAGGTTATGATAAAGGTGATCGAGCCCCAGAGCCGGATGCGCCCGTAATCAAGTTTGTCGGCTCCGACGCCGAGCATGGTCAGGCTTTCCGCCAACGGTTGCGTCGCCGACCAGAAGGTGAAGAAAAACAGAGTCACCAAAAGGATTGGCCAAAAACCATGGGCGCCCTGAAAAAACAGAAAAGCGATAATCGCCAGCCCCGACAGCAATCCCATCAGACGCTTGCGCTCGCCGCCCCGGTCGGCGGCCTGGGCAATCAGTGGATTGGTCAGCACTCGAAGCCCGGTGGCTGCCGCGATGAGGAAACCGATTTCCGGCGCGCTCAATCCCCGCTCCGACAGCCAGACCGGCCAGAACGGCAGGAACACGCCGACGGCGCCGAAGTAGGCCGCGTAGTAAAAGGACAGTCTCGGGGCCGGCGAGCGGGGCGGCATCGTGTTAGGCGTCCGGCTCCGGGCGCCTAATAACCGATTGCCATGCCATCTTTGCGCGGCTCGGACGCGCCGCGCAGCACACCTTCGTCCCAATCGATCCAGATGGCTTGCGCGCCGCCGATGGGGCGGGGCGGGATATAGGTGCTGTGTCCCAGCGCTTCGAGCCCGGCACGCACGTCTGCGGGCAGGCCGCTTTCCACCTGCACCCTTTGCTCGGGATCATCCACATCGGGAAACACACGGGTCAGGTCCAAGGCTTCCTGCAGGTCCATGTCCCAGTCGATCAGGTTGGTCAGAAGATGCGCGTGCCCGCAAGCCTGGTACTGACCGCCCATCACGCCGAACGGCATTTGCGCACGACCATCCTTGACCAGCATGCCGGGGATGATGGTGTGCAGGGGGCGCTTGTTCGGCTCGATGCAATTGGGGTGGCCGGGATCGATGACGAACCCCTGACCCCGATTTTGTAAGACGATGCCGCTTTCCGGCGCCACCTGGCCGGAACCGAACGGAGCGAACAGCGTGTTGATGAAGCTGACCGCGTTGCGGTCCTTGTCGACAACGCTCAAATACACCGTGTCCTCATGGCGGGGCAGATCCGATGGCGGCAGTTCCGCCATTCGTTTGCCCGGATCGATGCGCGCCCGCTCGGCGTCCGCATGTGCCGCCGACAGCCAGGTCTCCACCGGGACATCGGAAAAATCGGGATCGCCGAGGGCCTTGGTGCGGTTGCGGTACGCAAGGCGGGCGCATTCGATTTCCAGATGCAGGCGTTCGGCGGACACCGGGTCCATCGATCCCAGATCAAACCCCGACAGGATATTCAGCATTTCAAGGGCGATGATGCCCTGGCCATTGGGCGGACATTCATAGACGTCGTAGCCCCGGTAATTGGTTTTGATCGGCGTCACGTATTCGCCCTTCGCGCCCGAGAAATCATCCAGCGTATGCAGACCGCCTCGTGATTGCAGGAACGTCACTATGTCTTCGGCAATGGCGCCTTGGTAAAACCCGGCGCGCCCCTTTTCGGCGATGGTCTCCAGCGATTTGGCCAGCAACGGCAATTTGACCACCGTTCCCAGCCCCGGCGCCTTGCCGTCTTTCAAATAATATTTGGCGGCGGTCGGATCGGCGGAGAGCAAGCCCACGTTCATTTCCCAATCGGTCTGCGTGCGGTGGCCGATGGGATAGCCGTCGCGGGCGAAACGGATGGCGGGCTGCAAGAGTTGGTCGAGGCTCATGGTGCCGTGGTCTTCGGTCAGCCGCGCCCAGGCATCGACGGCGCCGGGTATGGTGACCGCATGGGGCGTTTGCCGCTCTATCGTGGTGATGCCGTTTTCCAGATACCATTCCGGCGTGGCCGCCTTCGGGGCGCGCCCGGAGCCATTATAGGCAACCACGTCGCCGCCCTTCGGCGAATAAAGGCAAAAACAATCACCGCCGATGCCGGTCGATTGCGGCTCCACCACACACTGCACGGCCACGGCCGCGATGGCCGCATCCATGGCGTTGCCGCCCGCCTGCAATATCTCGATGGCGGTGATCGACGACAGGGGCTGCGAAGTGGCGGCCATGCCGTTGGTGGTGAATACGGTGGATCGTCCGGGCTGGTCGAGCGGGCGCATGTATTGTCCTCTTAGGTTCTGGTTATGATATTGTCTTTGCTTATTGGCTGCGTAAAATTTATATCGCGGCTTGGGCGCGGCGTCACGCATCGCCGGTTATATGGATAAAGGAGCGTTCCGTGGATTTGGGAATTCGAGGTAAGAAAGCATTGGTGCTTGGCGCATCGCAAGGCATGGGGGCGGCCATTGCCCGGGCGCTGGCGGGGGAGGGTTGCGATCTGGTGATTGGCGCCCGCTCCAAAGATGCCTTGGCGGAACTCGCCGCCGAGCTGGCGTCCGAACATGGCGTTGCCACAGAGACCTATGGCATCGATCTTTCCAATGCAGCCGCTGTGGAAAAACTCTGCGCCGCAATTGAAAACGAAATCAAGCCCGATATCTTGCTCAACAATACAGGTGGGCCGCCGCCGAGCGGCGCCATCGGCGTTGCCACCGATGTCTGGCAGCGCGCGTTTCAAAGTCTGTTCATGAGCACCGTTCGCATCACCGAGGCCGCCGTTGTCGGCATGCGCGCGCGGCGATGGGGGCGGGTGCTGACCATTGCCTCGTCGGGGGTTCAGCAGCCGATCCCAAATCTGGCGGTCTCCAATTCGTTGCGCCCGTCGGTGATCGGATTTTCCAAATCCCTCGCCAATGAGGTTGCCGGCGATGGCGTCACGGTCAATGTCATCTTGCCAGGCCGTATCGAGACCAACCGGATGATCCAGATCGATCAGGCCAACGCCGAGCGCCAAGGTAAGTCGGTGCCCGAATTGCAGGCCGCGTCCCTCGGAAACATTCCTGCCGGGCGGTTCGGAACCACCGAAGAGTTCGCCGCCGTCGCCGCGTTCCTGATGAGTGCGCCGGCCAGCTACGTCACCGGCTCGACGATCCGCGTCGATGGCGGCGCCATCAAAGGGATTTAGGGCAGCAAGTTCCCCATGAAATGTCCCAATTGCCTGGCCGAGAACGCCACCGACAATAAATTCTGCGGCCAATGCGGAACGCCTTTGCCCGAAGGCTGCCCCGAATGCGGCGCCGAAAATCCGGACGGCAACAAGTTCTGCGGCCAATGCGGCACCCCCTTGGGCATTGGTGATGTCGCATCCTCCGCACCCCCCGCGCCATCGCCGCCGCCGAGCAAAGCGGGGGAGCAGGGGGCCGAGCGCCGGCATCTTACAGTCATGTTTTGTGATCTGGCCAACTCGACCGCGCTCTCCGAACAGTTCGATCCCGAAGACCTGAAGGATGTGATCTCCGAATTTCAGAAAATGTGCGCGGCCGAGATCGAAACCTTCGGCGGCTATATCGCCCGTTATATGGGCGACGGCATTTTGGTCTATTTCGGCTATCCGACGGCAACTGAGAATGACCCGGAAAGATCGGTGCGCGCCGGGTTGCGCATCGCCGCCGGCATCGCCGCCCTGGAGCCGCGCCCGGGATTGCGCTTGCACGTGCGCGTCGGCATCGCAACGGGAAGCGTCGTCGCCGGCGAGATCATCGGCGAAGGCGCGTCCGAGGAACACGCGGTGCTTGGCGTGACGCCCAACCTTGCCGCACGGCTGCAATCGCTGGCGCCGCTTGACGGGGTTGTTATCAGCGATGCGACGCATCGGCTCTCGGCCGGATTTTTTGAGTTCGATGATCTTGGGCTTCATCCGCTCAAAGGTATCGCCGAGCCGCAGCAGGCCTGGCAGGCAATCGGAGAAAACTTCGCCGCGTCGCGTTTCGAAGCGGCGTCCCGCCGGGGCCTTACGCCGATGGTCGGGCGCGGCGAGGAGATCGCCTTGCTGCAAAACCGCTGGCGGCAATCGGTTGCCGGCGAAGGCCAGGTTGTTATCCTGTCGGGCGAAGCCGGTGTCGGAAAATCCCGTATCGTTGATGGCTTCCGCCAGGATCTGGTGGGCGTGGATCATGGCTTTATCTATCTTGCCTGCACGCCGTTTCACTCCAACTCGGCGCTCTACCCGGTGATCGACTGCCTGGAAAGGGTGCTTGGCATCGAGAAAGACGATGACGCAGGGACGCGCGCCGCCAAGCTGGATGGGTTCATCAGCGAGCTGGAATTGGATGCGTCCGCGTTGACCCCGTATATCGGCCCGCTGTTGTTTGAGCCAATCGATGACCGCCACGCCGCGCCGGACGAAAACCCCGAGGAACGCAAGCGCCGCTTGTTCGAGGCCTTGCTGACCATTCTCGCCGTACAGACTGGCAGGCGTCCACTGCTGATGATTGCCGAGGACATCCATTGGGTCGATCCATCGACCGAGGAATTCCTGGGCGCTCTTATCGACCGGACCCGGGATTTGAAATTGTTTCTGCTGATGGCGAGCCGCCCGGAATACGTTGTGCCCTGGTCCGGGCAGCCGCATGTGACGACGCTGGCATTGAACCGGCTGGGGCGTTCCGACAGCGCAGATTTGATCAACCGGGTCACCGGCGGCAAGGCGTTGCCTGCCGAGGTGATGGAGCAAATCGTTTTGAAGACGGACGGCGTGCCGTTGTTTGTCGAGGAGTTGACCAAGACGGTGCTCGAATCCGGTCTGGTCGTCGAGGACGGCGATCAATACCGCCTCGACGGCCCGTTGACGGCGCTGGCAATCCCGGAATCGCTCCAGGATTCGTTGATGGCCCGGCTCGATCGCTTGTCGCCGGTGAAAGAAGTGGCGCAATTGGCGTCGGTCATCGGGCGCGCCTTCGACGAAGAATTGCTGGCCGCTATTTCCTTCCAATCGGCGGCGGAACTGCGCGCCTCCCTGGCCACGCTGGTGGATGCGGAGATGATCTATCAGCGCAGCTTGCCGCCCACCGCGCGCTACGAGTTTAAGCATGCGATGGTCCAGGATGTTGCCTATGAATCGCTCCTCAAAAGCACCCGCCAGACTTTCCATAAGCGGGTCGCCGAAACCCTGGAATCGCAATTTCCGGCGAAGGCCGCCGCCGAGCCCGAAATTATCGGCCACCATTTCACCGAAGCCGGCATGGCCGGGCGCGCCATTCCTTGCTGGCGCGAAGCCGCGGCGCGCGCCCTGCAAACCTGGGCCAGCCTTGAAGCCGTCAATCACCTGATTAAAGCCTTGGATCTCTTGGGCGGGCTCGACGCGGATGCGGAGGCGGGTGCCGATGAGGTTCAAATGCTGATCGATCTGGTTTCGGCGTTGCGCATTTTGGACCGCTACGACGAGGCGCTGAGCTATCTTGACCGGGCCGAGGCCGCCGCCACCGCTGCCGGCCAGATCGAACAATTGTCGCTGATCCATTATTACCGGGGAAACATTTATTTCCCGCTCGGCAATATCGATGGCTGCCTGCAAGAGCACAGCCAAGCGCGCGAATTTGCGCACCAGGCGGGCTCGCCGGAAAAAGAGGCGCGCGCTCTCTCCGGGCTTGGCGATGCTTATTATCTGCGCGGCCAAATGATTACCGCCAACAAAATGTTCGATGAATGCGTCACCATTATTCGCGAGCATGATTTGACGGTTATCGAGCCGGTCAATCTTTCCATGCGCGGTCACACGGCTCTTTATATGGACCGTATCCAGGAGGGATTGGAGGATGTTGGCGCTGCTGCCGAGCGCGCGGCGATGAGCGGCAACCGCCGCGCCGAGATGGTGGCCAGGGGCAGTTGCGCGGGCAAATTGCAGTTCGACAATCAGGACTATGCGGGCGCCAAGAAGAGCTGCGCCCGCGCCCTCGATCTGGCGCGCCAGTTGGGCGCGCGCCGCTTCGAGCCAATCAATCAAGTGCTCCTCGCCAAGGTGGCGCTGATCGAGGGCAACCGCGCCGAAGCCATCCGGATCGCCGAGGAAGCGGTTGAGACTTGCCGCGAGACCGGTTTCAATTTTGCAGGGCCGATGGCCCTCGGTGCGCTGGCCGTAGTAACCGATGACGCCGATGTCAGAGCCCGAGCGCTTTTGGAGGGCATGCAAACCTTGCAACAGGATTGCGTCAGTCATTGTTATCTTTGGTTCTACCGCGATGCCTTGGAGGTGGCGGTGATGGACGAAGATTGGCCGGCCGTGGAAACCTATGCCAAAGCCGCCGAGACCTATACAGAAGTCGAGCCGCTGCCATGGATGGACCGCTTCATCGCCGCCGCCCGCGCTGCCGCGCCCGGCCATTAATAAAACTCTAAACAATTTTCGTTAGCCTCGCTTTTCAATAACAAAGGTGGTGTCTGATGAAATTCGCAATAACGCTAGTGGCGGCGACGCTTCTCCTCGGCGCCTGCTCTAGCTTTAAAAAGGGCGAGGTTATGCAAAGCTCCGATGCGGAGATACGCATCGCCATCGGCTACGATGCCGCCAACGAAGGCGTCGATACCTTCCGCCAGGCAACCGAACATTGCGCCGATGAAGACCATATCGCGGTCTGGTATGGCCACGATAACGACGGCCACCTAGTGTATCGCTGCGAGTAGGTTGCAAGGGCTGTTTACCATGTGATTTTCCCGGTTTTCCACCTCCGCTCAGTTGCCATGATTTGATAATGCGTGTAGCTTTATTGCGCTAGTCAACGAGACAGCCAATGATCAATCACTGAAGGGGAGGTTTTATGCTTCAGCATCGCTTTAAATATCTTGCCGTTGCCGGCCTGGCGGTCACCGCTTTGACCGTACAACCGGCGATCGCCCAAAAATCCAAGGACATCATGCGGTTCGGTATCAACGATCCGTTCTCGTCGTTGGATTCCTATCATGTGCCGCATGAGGAAACCGGGCTTTTCACGCGCGTCATGTATGGCGTCCTGCTGGTCTATGATGAGCATCAAGGCAAATTCCTTCCCGAGCTCGCGAAGTCCTGGAAGCAGATCGATGCCAAAACCTATGAATTCGAGCTGCGCGATGACGTGTATTTTCATAGCGGTAACAAATTCACCTCGGAAGACGTCAAACACACCATCGAATATATCGGCAATCCGAAGGTCAAGATCCGTTTCAAGCGGCGTTACTCCTGGGTAAAAGATGTCGAAATATTGGGTCCCTACAAGCTCAGAATTGTCGCCAAACAACCCCGCGCCACGGCCCTAAGCTCGATCGCCTACCGCTTCCGGATTTACGATTCGAAAATTCACAAAGGTTTGAAAACCCTTGCGGATCAAGCGGCCTACGGGCGCGTATCGGCGTCCAGCACAGGGCCCTACAAGCTCGTGTCGCTCGACAAAAAGGGCGTCGTTATCGAGCGCTTCAAAAAGTATCACGGCTCGGCCCACCGCCGGGCGCCCACCAACCGGGTGTTCGGGCGCTTCATCCCCGACAAGCAGAGCCAGAAGGCGGAACTGCTGACCGGCGGCTTGGATCTTATGCGCGATATCACTGCCGATGATGAGCGGCTGCTGGCAAGCAATACCGACTTGCGTATTTCGTCGACCAGCTCCAAGCAGATCATGTACATCACCATGGATGCGGCGGGCCGCTCGGCCAACAAGGCAATGACCGACATCCGCGTTCGCCAAGCGCTGATGAAGTCCATCGACCGCGAGAGGCTGATCAACACCTTCGTTGCCGGCGGCAAATCGGCCGAACGTCCGAACAGCGTTTGCTTCAAGCTGACGGTGGCGTGTAATCCAACCACGAAACCGCTTGGCTACGATCCGGCAGGCGCCAAGAAACTGCTGGCCGAAGCCGGTTACGCCAATGGCCTGAGCATCAAGCTGAACGCCTATGCGCCGATCAAGAATATCGCCGTTGCGGTTGCCGGTGATCTCCGCAAAGTTGGTATCAAGGCGTCCATCGAGCCGTTGCCGCTGATGGTTTATGTGAAGAAGCGCGGCGCTGGTAAGTTCACCGCGTTCCTCGGCAAATACCCGACTGCGGCACAGCCGGACACCGAGAATCTGTTGAACTTCTTCTTCGGTGCCAACCGCGATTACTACAAAGATCCGTTGATCAACGGAGCCGCCAAAAAAGGCTCGACGGAATTTGATGTCAAGAAACGGGCCGCGTTCTACACGCCGGCTCTGGATCAGGTGAACAAAATGTCCTTCATCTATCCGTTGACCGAGGTTCCGGTTGTCTTCGCGCACACCAAGGAAGTTGAGATCAAGCCGAACCTGCAAAGCTCCGGCGAAATTCGTGTTGGTGATTTCTTCTGGAAATAATCCTCCTTCACACACGGTAATATCAGCGGCGCCCCGTTAAATCGGGGCGCCGCATTTTTTTATTCGGCGGCCGCCGCCACATGCGCGCGTATCTGTAGCTCGTAGGCGTCGTTCCAAGCCAGATCGTTTGCAGCATTGAAGCTGCCGCCCCGGACGCCGGCAAAGACGGAACCATCATTGGCGCCCGGTGGCTTGGTGCCGTCTTTTTGGTAAGCCTTGGCTGCACCCAAAAGCCGTTTCCGGGTTTGCGCGATCATCAGATCCGACGGCGCCAGATGTTCAAACCCATGATCGGTAATTTTCCCCATGCTTTCGGTGATCGCCTGATCTTGGAGATGGATGCCGTCGATACCGGTGAAGCTTTCGTTTCGCTGCACGTCCCGCTCGATCCCGAAATCATTGCCGAAATGATCTTCAAGGCGCCAGCGCCCAAACCAGTCAGTTGTATTGGGAAGTAGCCGGTCGCCGAGGGTGCCGCCGGTGATGTTTGTGGAGGCCCGCCGCGCCACCAGCGCGTCCTTGTGGGCGATGGAAATAAACATGGTATGGGTATCATCCATGGGCACCCAGGCGCGGGCGATGCGGTTGGCGTGGAACGGCGAGATCGGCGGCAAGGCCCAGCAGGGGAACAGGAAATGGGCAAAGCGCCAGTATCGCTGGTCGGTCTCGGCGGCGGCCCGGTGGGCCGCATAGGTAACCCCGAATTCGGTGTCCTTCACCAAGAATTCCGGCGCCCGCGCCGACACAACATTATGGTCCACGTCGCCTTCCTGGTATTCGGTGCGCCCAACGGCACCCAGATGCAAAAAGCCCAGATGGGAGGTGTCGATATCGCCTTCCATGGCCTGCAGCCAGTTGCATTCGCGCTGCACGAAGCGGATGGTCAGCTCGTCCTCGGGGATTAGCGTGGGATCGATATCGGGCAGCGCCGGCACATTGTCAGGCGCGCCCATGAACACCCAAACCAGCCCGTTTCGCTCCGCCGCCTTATAAGCCTTAGCTTTAACTTTCTGTTTGAAATCCTGGGCCGGCGGCACGTTCGCCATCTCCAGGCAATTGCCGTCCACGTCGAACTTCCAGCCGTGATAGACGCAACGGATGCCGCCCTCTTCATTGCGCCCAAAAAATAATGATGCGCAGCGGTGCGGGCAGCGGTGATCCATGACGCCGACGCGGCCCGATGAATCCCGAAAGGCGATCAGCTTTTCGCCGAGCAGCTGGAAGCGCACCGGATCGCCGTCGGCTTCCAACTCCGATGCTTTTAAGCCCGGCAGCCAATATTGGCGCATCATTTCGCCCATGGCTGTGCCGGGCCCGACCCGAGTCAGTATTTCGCCGTCCCGCCTGGATGTCATTTGGCGGCTCCGGCGCGATAGAAAATCATTGGCTCATCCCCATTTTATTTCGCATCGTCCTTGAGTTTCCGACAATTCCGGCCCGGTATCAATGCGCCCGCATGGAAGCGAGCCCGACCGCCATACCACCCCTAGTATGGCGCCCTGAACGAAGCACACGGGTGCGACATATTTTCGATAAATCGACCATTCCGTTTCATTACTATTCCTAACGGTTCCTTACGGTTCCTTACGGTTTAAACCGGTGTTGCAGCACCGGGCCGCCGGGACCGGCGGGCAGGGGCTCTAGGGTGCTATTTAGAACATTTTGTGAACGATGCAAGGTGGCAAAGAACCAGACCTCAAGACGAGGCGCCATTTATGAGGCAATGACTAACCAATAAATTTTGTAATAGCATCTAAGACAATCGGAACTTTGATCGGCTTAGTTAAATAATCTTCAAACCCGGCTGCTTTACCATGTTCGATTTCATGAGGCATGGCTGCGGCACTGATGGCGATTACAGGAATGTCTTTTGTGCCATCGTCTTCTCGTAGCATTTTTAGTGCTGTAATACCGTCGATCCCGGGCAAGTTGATGTCCATTAAAATAAGGTCAGGGTGAATGTCTCGGGCCAAGACAAGACCAAGCTCGGCGTTGTGGGCTGTTCGCATTGCTATGTTTGATACCCGCTTGATTATAGCCTCCATCAGCTGAAGATTTGCGGGATTGTCTTCGATATATAGTATTACGCCCGAAGAATTCATGATCTCGTTATTCGAATCCGCAATAACCCCGTGCTCGGAAATATTGGGTGTCGCCAGTTCATCAGTGCCATCGGGTGTATCGCCGTCCACGGAAATTTCAATCCAGAATGTGCTGCCTTTACCGTCTTCGCTTTCGAATCCGATATTTCCATGCATCAATTCAACAATCTGTTTGGTAATCGTTAAACCAATTCCAGTGCCTTCGATATCGCCCGCTTCCCGGCCGAGGCGGTTAAACGGTTCAAACAATTTCTTTTGCTTATATACCGGGATTCCCAAACCGGTGTCGGTCACACTTATCCGCAGATGATTGTTACCAGCAAGTTCCAATGCCACGGCAACTTCTCCGCCCGTCCGGTTGTATTTAACCGCATTGGACAGCAAATTTAGAAGGACTTGCCGGAAGCGGCTGCCGTCTGTCCAAAGCGGCGGGTAACCAAGCCTGGGCGAAGAAAATTTGACGTTGATGTCTTTGTCATTTGCTTGCTTGCGCACCATTTCGACGCACTCGTTGATCACCGCCTCGGGAGCAACGCTTTCAAATGAAAGGCTGATATTTCCAGATTCAATTCTGGAAAGTTCGAGGACCTGGTCGATAAGGCCGAGGAGGTGATCTCCGCTTTTCAAGATTTGGTGAATTTGGTCCTTCTGTGGTTCCGAAGGTGGCTCGTTCGGATTGCTTTCGAGTAACTGCGCGAAGCCCAGTATTGCGTTCATTGGTGTGCGGAGTTCGTGACTCATCGACGATAGGAAGTCGGATTTGGCAAGATTGGCCGCCTGGGCTTCATCATGTGCCTGCTTCAGATCCACTGCGTGCCGTGCCTCCTCGGCGCGCAAACGATCAATCTCGATCAAACTGTCGCGCAAAGAGGCCACCGCGCGTGCCATGTCGCCGATCTGGTCTTGGCGATCGATGGCTGGAATTTCCGGATCGGTCTCGCCCTTGGATAGTAGAACCAACCGCTGTCTAATTGCCTCCACCGGAACAATTATCCAGCGCATGGCCAAAGCCGTGCCAATGAGGACAGCTAACAGCTGCAGGAGACCAAACCCGGCGGCTTTCCAGAGTGCCCCGCGTTGCAGGCTTTGCAGTCGCGCCAGTGAAAAAGTTAACTCAACAAACCCAAGGCGCCGGACCTTGCCAGCAGTTCCGGGGAGCGCAATGGCAACGTCGATTTTGCGCGAAACCAATGGTGTGACGCCGTCATGTTCGCCAAGTATTTCGGCGAATACTCCCCCGTCGTTCATTACAGCCCGGGCGGAATGAAAATCCGGATCAGTGCGGCCTCCCTTGAGAATTTTCTCTGCGCTTTCGCGATTTAAATCCCAAAATGTGTCCGCTAGAGCCGCAGCCTGGAATCGCGCCAAGGCGGACAACCGACTTTCCAACTCCACGGTTAGGCTACGGTTCTGCTCCACGGCGATCCAGCTTGAAGTGGCAATCGTAACGACCGCTAGAACAGCGCCGACGATCAGCAAACTGTGACCGTAAAGTGACAACTTTAAGTTAATAATTCTATCCAAGATCGCCCCGTTGTCTCAGCAGTTCAACATTTTGGCGAACCGTCAGCGGACAGGATACTGTGAGCCGAGTATATTGCGGTAAAGATCGACATAGGGCTTTGCAAGGCCATCTAAAACGCCCTTCTTTTCCAGATCGGCATGACAACGATCAAAGTCATCGGTGACCGCCTTGTCGCGAAAATATAGGCGTTGCGGTCCCTTGGCAAAAATGCGCCGAAACTTGACTGGTAATCCGGTATTGATATCGGGTTCCTTCCCTTTCTTGGCGCGGTCGCGCAAGATATTAAGGAAATGAGCGGTAATTAGTCCATCGGCGAGGACAGCGTCGGCGCGCTTCGCTAGAAGGGGACGCACTTGGTCAAAGCGGTTGGAGCGATTTCTGATATCCGCGAACTTACTAACCATATGCTCAATGCCCAAAATTTTCTGAGCATTGGGGAATGCGACGATACGCTTGCCGGCGAGTTGCTCGACAGTGGTGATGTTCTCAAGACCGCCACCGTCGATTACCGTGGCGCCATCTTGCAAATGGATAAATGGCTTGGTCGAGAAGCCTGGGAAACTTTGGTCCGCCTCCGCCGTCGCCAGTCCGTCATAAGTACCCAACTTGTAGTCCCGCCAGTGACGGCCGAAAGGGACCATGGTGAAACGGACTTGGTGCCCGCATTGCGTTAAGACCGCATTGATCACATCGCCGATTCGTCCTTTCCCGGCATCGTCGAAATGGGGCGGGATATTTGGCGCGACCATTTGAATTTCTCGTGCTGACACCGGATGTGCCGTTGGAACCAGGACCGCGGCTAACGAGACCGCCCAGAACAAACGAGTCGCAGATAATTTTACAGACATCCCCTAAGCCCCTGATCAAGTTAGTGATAAATTTGTTGGATGGTACTTGTTAGACGCATGGCGTTAGGGATGAAATGACAACGGCTTGCCTCAATTACAAGTGCCGCAAAAAATATATTGGGCTTGAGCTTATTGTTGTTTCAGTTGAGCGGGTGCGGGCGTGTCGGCATGCAGGGCGCTAGAGTTCTATTTGGAACATTTAGCGAGCGATGCAAGGTGGCAGGATTTGCGTAATCGGACATGCCAATGCCTGCGTTGTCCGCTGCACCGCTCCATGCGACACTGGGCGCCGCCAAGGAGGCCAACGACTATGTACATCGCCATGAACCGGTTCCGCATCATCAAGGGCGAGGAAGAGACGTTCGAGCGTATCTGGACGGAGCGCGATACCCATCTGAACGACGTCCCCGGCTTCGTCGAATTTCGCCTTCTGCGCGGTGCGGAAAATGAAGATCACACCCTGTTCGCCTCGCACACAAAGTGGGCCAGCAAAAGCGACTTCGAAGCCTGGACAACGTCGGATGCATTTCGCAAGGCGCACGCCAACGCCGGTGGGCCGAAAAAAGATATCTATCTCGGCCCGCCTCGGTTCGAAGGCTTCGAGACTGTTCAGACGATCAGCAAATCCGAAGACTGATACCCGGTCGTTGATCCGTCCGGCGTTAGGAATCAGATCCCAACGGCGGATAATCCTGCTGGTCTCTGGTGACCCAGGGAATAACGCGCCAGGCGAGGCCGTTGATGGCTTCTGCCAATTTTGCATCGCCGGCGGAAGCAGGCCGGTCCAGGCGGGCCCACACTTCAGATACCACCTTATTTGTGCAGTAAATGGCGCCGATGCGCATGGTGGCGGCTTCGCGTTCAATCGGCACCCCCGGTGTATCATCGCAGATATCGCGCGTGTGGCGCACCGGGATGGGATCGATCACAAACAAAATGCGGTCGCCGGCGGCACCAGCGGGGACGATGACAATTTCTGCATCCAGCCAATCCAGATGGCGTTGCATGGCGGCCAAGACCATGCCTTCCAACTTCGCGCCCGAAGACGCAAACGGATTGCCGATCAGCGTTACTTGCACGGGCCCTTTTTCTGCGGAACGGTGGAGCGCGCCTCGGACATCGTTCACATAGCCGTCGGCTTCGTAATAGGTGACGCAGCCGCCAAGCACCATTGCCAGAACGAGCGTTGATAGGATGCGTCCCAGGTTGGTCATCAAGCCATGGTCCCTTAAAAATCGGAGGGTGGGTTCCCGTGGGGATATAACACAAGCCCGCCCTCAAGACACCTTCCGGAAAGGCGTAATTGATCCGCTCTCACAACCGGTTTAAAAAAGGCTTTGACATTTTGGTGTAATTACATCAGTGTATCTACACTTAAGATGTTAAGCGACGCCAAGTGGACCATCGAAAGGTTTTGATCCATGCCAAAAATCCAGAATCCCGGTGACTGCGCATGCTTTAATCTGCGCCGTGCATCGCGGCTGGTTGCTCAGGTTTATGACCGCTACCTCTTGCCAAGCGGCCTCACCAATACACAGTTCGCCTTGTTCGTAGCGCTTTCGAAACTGGGACCGTTTTCCATCACTGGGCTGGCAGAATCTCTTGGTATGGAGCGCACCACATTGACCCGGAACCTTAAACTCGTCGAACGCCAGGGCCTGGTCGGCATCGGGCCCGGCAAGGATGCCCGCAGCCGTGACGTTCGCCTTACAGATGCTGGCAAGGCGGCCCTGGAAAAGGCAATGCCTCTTTGGAATCAGGCCCAAATTCGGATGGTGAAGACCTTGGGGCCGGACCACTTCGGCTCCCTGTTGACAGAACTCCGCACCGTCGCCGAGGCCGCGCCGACCATTCAATAACCGCCGTACCAACAACGCAGGCAAGGCACCTAAGCGCACAAAAATATCGCCGTTAAACGTGTAGCTACACTTTAACCAAACCGCCCTGCAAAGGCGGCAATTTAGAGAGGTTATTTTCCATGACCAAAGCCAAAATTCTCGTCACCGCCGCCGCCGGCCACACGGGTTCTCAGGCCGTAATGCAATTGCTTGAAAAAGGTTTTCCTGTCCGCGCCTTCGTGCGGCGTAAAGATGCGAGGGCAATTAGGCTGGAGCAGGCGGGGGCGGAGCTGTTCGTTGGTGATGGGCTCGACTACCGGGATGTCAGGGCATCAATGGCCGGTGTTCAACGGGCTTATCATTGTCCGCCCCTGGCTCTAAATCTTCTGCACAACACAATGCTATTCGCCGTCGCGGCGGAGGACGCCAAGCTCGAAGTGGTCGCGTTGATGAGCCAGTGGACACCCCACCCGACGCATCCATCGGTCGTCACCCGCGAGCATTGGCTGTCCAACCAGATATATCGCTGGATGCCGTCGGTGGAAGTTGTCCACATCAATCCCGGTTTGTTTGCCTTCACCTATTTTCTTGGCCTGCAGGCGATAGCCCATTTCGGCCAGTTCATGGCGCCGTTTGGCGATGGACTTAATGCGCCGCCATCGAACGAGGATATTGCGCGCGTTGTGACGGGTGTATTGGCCGATCCCGCCGCTCATATCGGCAAGTCGTACCGTCCGACCGGGCCTGCCTTGATCTCGCCTGAAGAGGCTGCTGAAATCTTTGGCCATGTTCTCGGCCGTGATGTCCGTTACAAGGACGTGCCGTTTAAAATTTTCACCAAGGCGGCAGTTGCCCAAGGCTTCAGTTTGCTGGAGCTTTCGCAGTTGCGTTACTATGTGGAAGATATCAAAAGCGGTGCGTTCGCCGCCGGTGGTCCCACCGACCACGTGTTGGAGGTTTCAGGCCAGGCGCCGGAGGACTTCGAAGCCATCGCACGCAGATATATCGACAATCCTGCTCTTGTTCATGCATCGATCCGCATCGGATCGAAAGCGCAGGCGATCAGGTTCCTTGTCAAAATGCTGGTCACCAAGGCACCGGACTTGGATGGTTGGGAACGGGACCGCGGCTATCCGCTCCTGGGCGATGCTGTCTTGGCCGAGGCCAGCTCCGAATGGCGGGAATCAGCGGGGCGCCAGCAGCTCAACCTTATGCCTGATGCGCAATCGAAAGCCCCGCAGGTGGCCTTGAGCGCTTAGCCGTGGCTCGCATTGTTTTGCTTAATATGGACGCCCGTCCTTATGGGTGAATATCCATGCACCGTCGTCGCCGAGCGCCGCACTAATGTCGTCGTTCGGATAGCTGCCTTCATCGCCACGTCCGCGGTCACCGATCTCCAGGAAGACAACGTCCGCACCGGTTCGGTTGACCAATTGATGGGCAGCGCCTTTGGCCGGAAATCCGGCGCACATACCGGGCGAAAGAACTGTCTCATCTGTTTCGGTTAACAACATTGGATTGCCTTCCAGTATGTAAATGAACTCATCTTGTTTGCTGTGCCGGTGCAGCAACGACGATTCGCCGCCTGGAGCCAGCCTGGTTAGATTGACGCCGAAATTCGTCAGATCAAAGAAATCGCCCAGCGGGCGTTTTTCCCGTTTTTCCATCCGGCTGAAAAACGGTTCCGGATAATTTGACGGCTTGGTGCGGGGCGGGATGGTTGCCGCATTAACGGCGAGGGGCGATGGCGATTTGTTGCTGCTCATTACACACCTTTGCTCGATTTCCTGGAATTTGCATTGCGGAACCTGCCGGTTTTGAGGCCACAGTCGCCCGGCTTAAAGCGCCCAATGCCTTAGCGCGATGATATAGAGAGCCGTGGCGGCGATGCTGACGAACACCGATGGCGGTGTCCAGAGCCAGGCAATGGTTTGCGGCGGCGTGCCGGTGGCCCTGGCCATAAACAATGCAGTCCCGGAAAATGGCGAGACCATAGTGCAGGTGCCCCAGACGCAAAGATAGATCAGCCCGACGATCCATTCCGGCAGGCCCATCAGTTCCGGCGGCAATACGGATGACAGGAAGATGACCACGATCACCGGATGCATGCCGAGCAGCCCGCAGATCGGAAACAGCAACATAAGCGCCGCGATTTTGGCGTCCGGCCAGGGCAGCAGTGCGTTCACCGTTGCCGACAGATCGTGCGCCGGCACCATGGCGGCGACGCCGGCGCCGAACACATTGGCGGCGGCGAACACCAGTGCTTCGTTGCGCAACGTCGGGAACAAAGCGATCACCCGGCGCATGAAACCGAGCGTATTGCTGATTTGCGCTGCCGGGCGCCGCTCGATAGCCGCCAGCCAGACCATGGCAAACGGCGCGCCGACGATACCGAGGGCGACGGCGACGGTGGTTCCGAATGTCTGGATTGCGGTTACCACAAGGGCGATGAGCACGGCCAAAATTCCGGCGGTGCGCAACATGCTGCGCATCGTTGCCGCCGGTTCGCCCGCTTGGGGCGGCGGGGCATGGTTGCCGGCCAGGAAGGTCCGGTCGTACAGCCAGAAAACGGCGATCAGCAGCACCGCCATACCGGCGCCGGCCGGTGCCATCTGGGTCCAGCGTAATCCCGGCAATACGGTCAGCACCACGATCATGCCGATATAAAAAGGCGACCAGCACGATGCAGATGTGAAGCCATGCATCAGCGATAAGGCCAGACGTTTCTGTAGTTTCGGGTCTTTCTGGTTTTCCACCACCGGCGTCAGCAGGCCAAGCCCGGCGACGTTGAGGATTGATCCGAGCACATGCACGCCCATGGACAGGGTTATGAAGCGGCGGTCCCCGGGCTGGTTCATGATGGCGCCCCGTGTGGAGCGCAGCGCCGGCGATAGCCCCACCGGAAACTGCAGCCAGGAAATGGCGAAAAACAACAACAAAAAGGTGCGCGACTTGGCGGTGCCGAGGACCAGCACCTCCCACCATTGCCCGGAGATAGCGGCCCCGGCGATACCGATGATCAATAATACGGCGCCGGCGATCTGTTGGGCGCGTGGGATATTCTTGTATTGCAGGGTGATAAAGAGGGCGATCAGGGCCGCCGACAGCGCCGCCGACGACGGCACTGCAATGAACGCATCAGCGATGGTGAGCAGGCCGATGGCCAAGTATATCCAGGCCGAAAGGGTAATGCGTTCGCCCATTACGGGTTTGCGCGACCGCGGGCCCGATAAATGAAATCTGCAATTGGAGGCATGGGCAATGGCATATATACTCGATAGACGCTTAGCAATCCTGTATGAACAGGATGCATTGACCAATTCACGGGAAGGACAGTCTTATGGTGCAATTTTCAGGCGGGTGCCTGTGCGGATCGATTCGCTACCAGGTGGACGCGGAGCCTAAGCGCATCGCCAACTGCCATTGCGACGATTGCCGAAAAGCAACGGGCTCCGCCTTTGCGACCAATATTTTTGTCGATGAAGCGGCCGTTGTTGTCACCCAGGGGGCGCCCAAATCCTTCGACCACACGGCCGATAGCGGCAACACCATGACCAAGCAATTTTGCGATAATTGCGGCTCGCAATTGTTCGGTTTTTCGTCCGGCGGCAGCGGGCTCAAAAGCGTCAAGGTGGGCAGCATCGACGATGCCAGTTTTGTGCAGCCCGGCCTTAATCTATTCCTGAAGCACGCCGCGCCATTTACCCAGATCGACCGCTCCATAACCTGCTTCGATGGTATGCCGGAGTAGGCGGACTTAAACGAGAGGGCCCCCGCCATGGCGGACACTGCAAACATAGATTTCGGCACCAATCGCAACTGGTATTGGGAGGCCGGCCTCGCCGAGGTTCGGTTTCAAGCCCTTGTTGATGGCCAGCCCATCCTTTGCCGCGTATCGGAGGGTTGGATCGAGGCCACTATCGGCGCCTTCGAGACCAACGCCGAATCTTTGGAAGCGGTGAAAAATGCTTCTGAACTGGTGTGTGACGAGTTCCGTCTGCGCCATTCTCAAGACCAGCTGGAAATCGATGGCAGCCTTTTGTTGAAAGGCATCGGGCGCGGCGACTAATCGTTGTGGCGCTTGCGCATTTCCGGCCATAGGATCGTGGCGCAGATCATCCCGACGATGCCCGTCGAGGACGTGATTAAGATACCGGTGGGCGCCCCCAAAATTTCGGACAACGTGCCGACGATCAGGATGCCGAGGGGCCCGACGCCGATGCACATGGTCAGCAATCCCATGATCCGGTTGCGCATTTCGGGTGGCGCGCTGGCGATCATCAGCGCCGACTGCATGGAGGCGAAACCCGCAACGCCGAACCCACCGATCCACAAAAGCGTGATCGAAAACCCGAATACTGGCGACAGGGCGAACAGGAATATGCAGCCGAGGTAAATGCAAGTGCCGCTAAAGTAAATCTGGCGAAAGCGGCTGGGCTTGGCGTAAAAGGCGATCAATAGCGCGCCGATAAAAGCTCCAAAGCCTTCGGCGGCCATCAGAATTCCGGTGGGAAATGGTGAGAGGCCCAGGACGTTTTTGGCGATCACCGGCACCATGGAGACGAACGAAAATCCGAACAGGTTGAGCACGATGGTGATCGCCAAGGTGGCTTTGATAGAACGGCTGGTGCGCGCATATTCCAGCCCCTCCAAGATGTTGGCGAAAAAGGCGGGCCGCTCGCCTTTCGGGCGCGCGCGGGCATAGACCACCGGCATCATCGCAAAGGCGGCGATCAGATAGAGGACAAGACCGACAAATAATGTGCCCGGCAGGCCGGCAAGCTCGAACAGGAAGCCGCCGGCGAAGGGGCCCAGCATGCGGGTCAAATTGGTGGTCGATGATTCCAGGCCCATGGTCGCGCCGAGATTCTCGATACCCGCGATCTCGGCGATCATGGTGCGCCGGATGGGCAGCTCCAACGTCCAGAATGTGCCGCTGAAAAATACCACGATGCCCAGTTGCCAGACCTGCAACTCTCCGGTCCAGGCCAGCCAGGCGAGGCTGCCGTAAACCCCGGCCAGGAAGAACATGGAAAACACCAAAAGCTTTTTGCGGTCGACCATTTCGGCCAGCGCGCCGGCTGCCGCGCCGAACAGGAACATCGGGATAATGCGCACGAACAAAGTCAGTCCCACAAAGAAGGCCGAGCCGGTGATCTGCAGCACATAGACGCTGACCGCCAGCACATCCATCCAGCGCATGAAACCGCCGAGGGCGCCAGCCAGCCAGACCAGGCGGAAATCTCGCTGCGCCAAAAGCATCAGTGGTGCCGCACGCGTCTTGGCGCCGGGAAGGGGTTGCGTATCGGACAAGCAGGTTTTCCTGAATAGTTACGCCCGGCGGGATGGCTACCGGGTGCCGGACTTTAACAAGCAGTTGCCAATTTGTCAGGGGGAGGCGCCGGGGCTAGACTGAGGCGGCAAAAACTCAGGGAGGAAACGATCATGATCAACCGCGAGACGCTCACCGTCGACGGCAGCGATATGCTGACCCTGTCGGCGTTGCCGGAGGGAGCTGGGCCGCACCCGGTCTACATCGAATGCTGCCACGCGCCGGGGCAGGACGGCTTCACCGAAAATGTGTTGGAGCGTTGGGCCGAGGTCGGCTACGCCGCCTATTCGCACAATCTGTTCCACCGCCAGGGGCCGGACGCCAAGGGCCGCGAAGCCTTAGGCATCCTTACCGATGAAGAACTGGTCCGCGATTGCGAAGCCCTGGTTGCCCATGCCCGCACTGGCATGGGCGAGGACGCAAAGCTGACCATCGGCGGCCATTGCATGGGCGGGCGCGTGGCCTTATTGGCCGGCGCCTCCATCGATGGCTTCTATGCCGTCGCCGATTTCTGGGGCGGCAATGTGATGACCGCCAAGGGCCGCGATGCGCCCACGGTTATAGACATGGTTGGCAATATTACCTGTCCGGTGATTGGCTTCTTCGGCAACGATGACGGCAACCCGGCGCCGGAAGATGTGGACCGGCTGGACGCAGAGCTGAGCCGCCACGGCGTCACCCACACATTTCACCGCTACGATGGGGCAGGGCACGCCTTTCAGAATTTCCTCAACGAAGCCAATTATCGGGAATCCCAGTCCGAAGACGCCTGGGGCAAGGTCATCACATTTTTTGGCGACGCCTTGGCTTGATTTTCCATCGCAGCATCCAAAAAGAAATCGGGCGCCGTTAAGGCGCCCGAATAGTTTGGAAGAGAGGGGGGAGGAGAGAGGCAAATTCGGTCAGTCCGTGGGGTGCGGGCCGTTCAGGGGGTGATCTTGATCTAGGGGCATCGCTTGGCTCCGTTGCAATTTGTCATGCGAGGGTTATGCAGGGGGCAGAGGCGGTTTTTGGGTGACGCAGTTGTGATGGCCAATGGGTCTGGCGCACCCTCGCCGCCATCGCCATAATTCGCCGCCTGAAATTAAGGATCAGCATGCTCGACGATACATCCACCGATGCCGCCATCGCCCGGCTTATCGAAAAGGCCGAGGGCGACGATTGGACACCGGCCACCGATATCGATTGGAATTTGCAAATCAAATATCCCTTCTGGTTCCGGAAACGCACCTACCGCTCTCTGGTCTCCCAGTTCCATCACGGCGAGAAGGCGGTGATGCAAATGTGCGATCATCTGGCGCCGCTGCTGGATGATGACGAGGCGCGGCGCTTCGTTGCGTTGCAGCGGCGCGACGAGGCCAAGCATGCGGACGTCTACGGCGCCTATGCGGAACGCCTCGGCGGCATCCAGCCGATGGAGCCGGCGCTGGATGCGGTGTTGCGCGAAAGCCGTGACTGGCCGGGCTCCGCCGCCGGTATCATCCTGGCCTTTCACATGGTGTTTGAAGGCGGCGCCGTGGGGCTCATCGAAAAGCTGGTGCGCCGTTTCCCATGCCCGTTGTTCGCCGCCCTCAACGCCCGCATCCTGATCGACGAAGCCCGCCACGTAGCCTTCGGGCGGCATTACTTAGGCCGCCAATTACCGCTGATGCCGGCGGGCGAACGCATCGCCCTTTACCGCTGGGTGCAGGGTCTTTGGTACCGGGCCGGCGCCGAGACACGCGCGCGCTACACTTGGCCGGTGGCTATGGTGACCCGGCTCGGCTCGGACTGGCTGGAAGCCGGATGGCAGCGCCAGTCGGGCATCCTGATCGGCATCGGGCTGATCAGCGAAGCCGAACGGGAAAGCCTCGGTGCTGCGCGGCGATGATATCGGTCATCATACCGGTGCACAACGAAGCGGGGCGGCTCGAAGAACTGATCGGCGGGCTGCGGGCCGAGACCACGGCGCATGAGATTATCGTCGTCGATGGCGCCAGTCAGGACGGCAGCGCCGATCTGGCGCGCAGCCTTGGCGCCACGGTTCTGGCGTCTGGGGGCGGGCGCGGCGGCCAACTGGCGGCGGGCGCCAGCCAGGCCAGCGGTGATGTCATTCTATTTCTACATGCCGATACAGGGTTTCCCCAAGATGGATTGGCGCTGATCGAAGCCAAGCTGGCGGACGGCAAATTCGGCGGCGGTAATTTTGCCATTCGCTTCGAAGGCACGCGCCTGTTTATCCGCGTCCTCAATCGCTTCTACGCCTGGTTCCGCCGCTATGGGCTGTATTATGGCGACTCGGCGATCTTTGTCCGGCGCGAGATTCTGGATGCCATCGGCGGCATTCGCCCGTTGGCGCTGATGGAAGATTACGATCTCAGCCGCCGCCTGGAAAAAGCCGGCGCAACTGTTTGCATTCAAGAGAAACCTGTCTTCACCTCGTCCAGGCGCTTCGAGGGACGCAGCGCCATCGCCATTGTCTGGGAATGGCTCTATATCCACGCCCTCTATCATCTCGGCGTAGCGCCGGAGCGATTGGCCCGCATCTATGACAGCAGCCGGGAAACCTCTATGAAACAAGAGTTGCGTTGAATAATTCGATGGTGCGCTTCCAGGCCAATTCCGCCGCGCCTCTGTCATAGCGGGGCGTGGTGTCGTTGTGGAAGCCGTGATTGACGCCATCGTAAATGTGCGCCGAAAAATTCTTGCCATGGGCTTTTAACGAGGCTTCGAACGCTGGCCAGCCGCCATTGATGCGCCGGTCCAGCCCGGCGTAGTGGATCGATAGCGACGCGTTGATTTTGGCCACGTCCGCATCCCCGGGCTGACGCCCATAGAACGGCGCGGCGGCGGCCAGGCCGGGCTTGGCGGCCGCCATGGCATTGGCAACGCCGCCGCCATAACAAAAGCCGACGACGCCGATTTTTCCGTTGGAGGCGGCGTCCGCGTCCAGCCGGTCATAGGCGGCGAAAAAATCCTGCAGTAATTTGCCCCGGTCCAGCTTGCGCTGCATGGTGCGCCCGTCCGCATCGTTGCCCGGATAGCCGCCGAGGGGGCTCAAGCCGTCCGGCGCCAGGGCGTTGAAGCCGGCCACCGCGACGCGCCGTGCTACATCTTCGATATAAGGATTAAGGCCCCGGTTCTCGTGCACCACGACAACACTGCCGCGCTTGCCGCCGCCAGTGGGCCGCACCATGAGCCCGCTGACGTTGCCATGGCCTTTGGGCGACGCGTAGGTAATCCGCTCTGCCTTGATGCGGGCATCGCCGGGCTTGATCTGCCGGGCGAGGGCGTAGTTGGGCGACAGCGCATCCAGCAGCATGGATGCGGTGACGCCGCCGACGGCAAACTTTGCAGCGCGCCTCAGAAACCCGCGCCGGTCAATCTGCCCGTGCACGTAGCGGTCAAACAGGTCAAGAAGTTCCTGGTCGTATTCGTCGGCGGTCTGGCGGGGCATGGCAGGCTCTCCAATAGATATACAATGGGGAATTGGCTGGACCTTAACAGTTAGCCCCTCTCGCCTCGATCCAAATGTGGTGGGTTCAATATAAATTGATGGTGCCGGCTGCAGGAGTCGAACCCGCGACCCCCTGATTACAAATCAGCTTTAGGCCTATTTTTCATCAATGCCTTACCTCA
>Ga0233427_10001507_pt1 | contig 24642 bp, 26 predicted proteins | sample SI_118_April2016_5_FD_179885 | JGI IMG/M metagenome (GOLD analysis project Ga0233427, IMG submission 179885) | Seawater microbial communities from Saanich Inlet, British Columbia, Canada - SI_118_April2016_100_MG | ecosystem: Environmental > Aquatic > Marine > Inlet | place: Canada: British...
GAGTAACTGATTGCTATATTAACCTAAAGACTTGATTGTTTTTTTAAAAGCAAGGGATAATATTATTTTTTTTGATATATAAAATTATAGAAAAAACATATGAAAATAAATAATATTGACGGTGAAGTTGTCAAAGACAATGAAACCTATTTGCTTAAAGATAACACCTCTCTTAAAAACCTTGTTGTCAGCTCGACTACACTGCACCCTGGCAAGTCAACACGAGGACACGCTCATCCTGGTAAGGAGGAGGTATATATGATTATGAGTGGCACTGGAAGAATGCAGCTCGATGATGATGAATTTGATATTACAGGCGGTGAAATGGCTCTAATCGAGGACGGTGTCTTTCATCGCGTTCACAACACTGGAGAGGTAGACCTCTATATGGTGTGTATTTTTGATGGAGATAGAAATCATTAATAATTCAATTTACAACCTGGTAGGAGATATTGGCGCTACAAATGCAAGGTTTGCTCTTGTTTCACCGGGCTCTTCTGAGATGGAAAACATACAAAGTCTAAAATGTTCAGACTTTGAAAACATTCAAAGCGCAATCCTTTTTTATCTTTCCGATTATCCAGATATAGAGATTCAAGCAGCCTGTTTTGCGACAGCAGGAACGGTACACTTGGACGTATTTAAGCTTGCCAATAATCATTGGCTTATCAGTAAGCAGGATGTTAACAAAGCTCTTAAAGGGGTTACCGTTGAATGGATTAATGACTTTACAGCACAAGCGTTTGCAACAACAACGCTTGGAGATGATGATGTTGTTGTGATTAATCAAGGGGTTGTTGAACCAGAGAAGCTAAGGTTAGTTATTGGTCCAGGAACTGGGTTAGGCGTTTGCGGATTAATTATGTCGCCTTCAGGCTGGCTCCCAATCGCTGGAGAGGGTGGTCACTCAGATTTTGCTCCTAATACCAGTCTTGAGTTTGAAATTTTAACAATATTGACCCAAAAATTTGGTCATGTCGCTGTTGAAAGAATTCTCTCGGGACCAGGCATTATGAATCTGTATGAGGCGCTTTGTCAAATTAACGGTAAAGAAATGGTGTACCAATCTCCTTCAGAAATAACTGCAGCAGCAGTTAATGGAGATTATGACCCTTTGGCAGATGAAACTCTCCAGATGTTTTGTAAAATCTTTGGCTCTGTGGCTGGAAGTATGGCCCTCACAGTTGGGGCATTAGGCGGCGTGTATATAACGAGTGATTTGGTTAAAAACTTTTTAGATATATTTGTAGCCAGTGATTTCCAGAAGAGCTTTGAGAGTAAAGGCAGACTTCAGCCAGTTCTTCAGGACGTGCCTGTTTATCTATCAAAAAAGAAAAACATGGGGCTTATCGGCACCGTTTATCAAATAAATAATCACTGGATTCAAAAGGGCTTTAAGATTTAATTGCTCTCATTTATCCAGCGCAGTCTTCATCAGAATCTCTGCAATTTCATTCCTCGCTCCAAAATAGTTGGAGATTGTAATTTGAAGGTCTGGAAAATTCTCAGAAGCAATCTTAACTTCGCCAGGAATATCTCTGTTGATGTGGACTCCTGCAGAGAGAAAGTAAGGCAAAACAGTAACCTGAGTGGCGCCTAATTCGCTACACTTTTTTATGGCGTCTAGAATGGAAGGAGAGGCAAACTCTAAAAAGGCTGGCATTATTTCATCAAAGTGATTGATGTTGAATTTGATCATCTTCTTTGATAAGGCTTTAACTTCAAGGTTTGACTCCTCTCTTTTGCTTCCGTGAGCAACTAACAGTAATATATTCATGTCATTCTTGATAATGCGTTAAATCAATTAATTCGTTATTTTAGGGTATCTTATCACCTTGAAAAAATAAATTAGAGGCATGCTTTTGTACCAAAGTTCGTCAATTCATGAGTCGGTTGGTGACAACAAGATTGGAGTGCTTTTATCCAATTTAGGAACACCTGATGCGCCTACTAAAAAGGCAGTCAAGCCATTTCTTAGGCAGTTTCTTGCAGACACTAGAGTCATAGAGCCGCCACCTCCAAGATGGGTTTGGAAAATTATCTTGAATGCTGTCATCCTTAACTTGAGGCCAAAAAAATCAGCCAAAGCCTACCAAACTGTCTGGAATACTCATGGAGAGGGCTCTCCGCTCTTATCTATTGCAAAGCTTCAAAAAGCAGAGATTGCAAAGCAACTTGAAAAAAGCGTGCCAGGTCAGTTTGAAGTCTCATTGGGCATGTGTTACGGCAACCCATCTATGGGTTCTGCTCTTGAAGAGCTTGAATCTAAGGGCTGCAGAAAAATTATTGTACTGCCTCTTTACCCTCAATACGCTGCCTCTTCAACAGGCTCCGTATTTGATGCCGTTGCGAAAGAGTTGTTAACCTGGAGAAATGTTCCTGATTTAAGGTTTATTAGTAGCTACAACGAGGAAGACAAATATATTGATGCGCTCGCTAATAGCGTCAAGGAGTATCAAAAAGCTCACGGCAAGCCTGATTTTCTGCTTATGTCTTATCACGGCATTCCTAAAAGGTATTTCGATAAAGGAGACATCTATCCTTGCCAGTGCTGTAAAACGACCTTTCGTTTAGCACAAAAGCTTGATTTGAAGCCAACTGAATACCAAATGTCATTTCAATCTAGATTAGGCGTTGCTGAATGGATGAAAGAGTACACCGACCAAACACTGAAGTCGCTTCCGAGTAAAGGTATAAAAAATGTTCAAGTTATTTGCCCAGGATTCTCAGCAGACTGTTTAGAGACGATCGAAGAAATCAGCGGAGAAAACAAGGATTACTTTATGAGCTCAGGTGGAGAAAAGTTTGGCTATATCCCTGCACTGAATGACAGACCGGATCATATTGAATTCTTGACCCAGCTAGTCCTAGACAACACATCAGGCTGGAACAACTAGTATGAAAATTGTTATTCTTGGGGGAACAGGATTAATTGGCAGCGCACTTCAAAAAAGTTTTTCAAAAAATCACCAAGTAGGAGTATTTAATAGAACTGCCTTTAACTCCATCGACTATTTATCTTCGATTATTGATGGTAGTGACTACGTGATTCAGCTTGCTGGCTCCACTATTTCAAAGAGGTGGAGTCAAAAAATCATCGATGAAATGTGGCAAAGCAGAGTCAATACAAACCAAATGCTCTCTGATGTGATCAAACTTGTTACCAAGAAACCCAAAGTGATTTGCTCTTCAGGGATTAGTTTTTATGCTGAATCTGACTGTAATGACCCAAAGACAGAAGACGATTTAAAAGGTAAGGGCTATCTGACTGACCTTAATATTGCAGTTGAGAGCGCTGCAAAATCTATTTCGGACGATGTCACTATTTTAAGGTTTGGTGTTGTTCTTTCTAGAAGCGGCGGCGCATTAGCGAAACTATATTGGCCCTATTATTTCGGTTTAGGTGGTCCAATTATGAGTGGAAATCAATGTTTTTCTTGGATACACATTGATGATCTCGTTAAAGCCTTTCATTTTCTTATAAATAACCCTCAAAGCAAAGGGATTTATAATGTGACATCACCTCAGCCAGTTCCCCAGAAAGTCTTTGGAAAGTCCCTTGCAAAGGCATTAAAAAGACCTTTTTTGATTCCTGTCTGGGAATGGCAACTTAAAATGCTTCTTGGAAAAGGTTCTCAAGTACTAACCTTAAGTGCATCCGTAATTCCGCAAAGATTAATCCGAGATGGCTTTGTATTTGATTATCCTGACATCGACAGTGCAATGGAGGAGTTAATCGGTTAAAGCCATTCAATCCTCACACTGTAAAAGTTTGAGCCTATGGTAAAATACATTTAAGTTTCACACTGTGACATAAGATTGAATGAGACTTTCCAAAACGGAAAGTCTTTTTTTTTGTTTAATTTTGGAGAAAATATGAAAGTGAGTAAGGATAAAGTTGTTTCAATGCACTACACTCTTAAGAATGATGCTGGTGAAGTTATTGATTCATCTGAAGGCAAAGAGACTCTAGACTTTTTACAGGGGCATGGCAACATTATTCCTGGCCTTGAGTCAGCGCTTGAAGGCGCTAGCAAGGGTGACAAAATGGATGTATCTGTTGAGCCTGAAGAGGGTTATGGGCTTCGTATGCAGGATGCGATTCAAGAAATTCCTCGCACAGCGCTTCAGGGTATAGACGAGGTGACAATCGGTATGCAACTTCAATCACAAGACCAAGATGGCAATGCATTTGTTGTGACTGTTACTAAGCAGGATGATGAAAAAATTACTGTTGATGAAAATCACCCTTTGGCTGGCGAAACACTCCACTTTTCAGTTAGCATTGAAGATGTTAGAGATGCACAAGCTGAAGAGCTTTCTCACGGTCACGTCCACTCAGCAGGCGGTCACGCACACTAATCATAAATCTATAGCGGGCTCTAGTGCTTAACATTATGACTTGCCCGCTATGTGAATCAAAGAATCATTCACTGATCTTTAAAGATAGTCATAGAGAGTATTTAAGGTGTTCAGATTGTGATTTTGTATTTGTCCCCAAGTCTTATCACCTTTCTGAGGCTGATGAAAAATTAAGGTATGACACCCACAATAACGACCCTGTGGATGCCCGATATCGTCAATTCTTATCGCAGCTGAGCGAGCCTCTTTTGAAAAAAATTCCTGATAAATCTTACGGCCTTGATTTTGGCTCTGGGCCAGGTCCAACGCTTTCTTTGATGCTTGAAGAGAGTGGACATTCTGTTGAGTTGTATGATAAATTTTATGCTTTAAATGAGCATATTTTTAACAAAAGGTTTGACTTTATCACAGCTACTGAAGTTGTTGAACATCTCAGAAATCCTAAGTTTGAATTAAAGCGCTTGGCTGCAATTCTTAAGACAGGTGGCTACCTCGCAATAATGACGCATATGTTAACTAATGGAGTCAATTTTAGTAACTGGTATTACAAAAATGATCCCTCTCATATTGGATTTTTTAATAAAAAATCTTTAATGCAAATTGCAAATAAATTGGAGCTAGAGATTACCTTTTACTCTGAGCGCGTTATTTTCTTCAAAAAACTAGGCTAGTATATTTAAGTAGCTCTGATAACGGCTATCATTGATTTCACCATTATTAAGTGCAACTTTTACAGCACAGTCTGGCTCGTTAATGTGTCTACAGTTTCTAAATCGACATTTGTCTGATAGCGCTTTGAATTCTCTGAAACCACCAACTATTTGTTCTTCAGAGAGGTTGTCTAATTGGAACTCTCTCACACCTGGAGAGTCAATTAAATCTCCTCCGCTAGGGATGTGATAGATTGTTGTGTTTGTAGTTGTGTGTTTACCCAGCTTGCTTTTGTTGGAAATTTCATTCACTCTGAGCTCTAAGTCAGGAATAAGAGAATTGATGAGTGAGGATTTTCCAACACCAGATTGACCTAAGAATATATGTGACTTATTAATCAGTTTTGCTTTGAACGAGTCTACATTAATCTCATTCTTAACGCTCAAATAATGGACATCGTAGCCCAGACTTAGATAATGGGCGAAGTCATTCTTGAGTTGGCTTTCATTCTTTGACAGCTCTATTTTATTGATCACGATACCAACAGGGAGTTTTGAATTTTCAGCCATAATGAGGTAACGATCAATGAGATCAAACTCATAGTGCGGCTCTATAGCAACAACAAGCCATAACTGGTCAATATTGGCTGCAATTAACTTATCCTTCCTTTGGAGCTCAGTTTTTCTTGGATAAATTGCGGTGACGATTGCTTCATCTTGCTTTGTTTTTTGAAAAAGTACCTCGTCCCCTGCAACAGAAAAACCAATATTTTGTCGGCTTACGCACTGAAAAATTTCTCCATTTTTGTTCTCGACAAGTTGCCGCTGTCCATATCTGGTGATGACTTTTCCAGTGTATTCTTTGTCGCTATCTTTTAATTGAGATTCGGCTTTGATTGCGGCCTTGTCAGCGCGAGCAATCTTTTCAGACTGAACTTTATCGATGCGCCATTTTTGTTTTCTAGTTAGAGGCACTAGGCAATTAAATTATTGTAATTTTTCAATTCTGAGAACCGCGCTTGGATGAGAGTCATGAAAAGCAGAATAGTATTTGTCAGGTGACAGTGACGATGAATTTTCTTTGTAAAGCTTGATGAGTGAAGATATCAAATCCTTTGCATCAGTATGACTAGCAGCGAAAGCATCTGCCTGAAATTCGTGCTTTCTAGAAACTAGATTACTAATTGGAGTAATAAAAAAACTAAAGACCGGGAGGGCTAGACTAAAAAGAACGAGCGCCGTGTGTGACGAAGGTTCCGAAATTCCTAGCCCGTTATAGAACCAGGTTTGATTTATGAGATAACCAAGCAGTGCAAGACTGATAAAGCTAAAAATAAAGGAGCTGACCATTCTTTGGCGCGTGTGCTTGTGATGAAAGTGTCCAAGCTCATGTGCAAGGATTGCCTCAATTTCTTTATCCTCCATGCCCTTAAGGAGTGTGTCAAAGAATACAATACGTTTGTTCTTTCCTATACCTGTAAAGTAAGCATTTCCATGAGAGGACCTTTTGGAGCCATCCATGACATAGATGCCGTCACTCCCAAAGCCTGTTCTCTCAAGGAGACTAGTGATTCTTGCTTTCAAGTTTTCATTATCTAGCGGGTTAAATTTGTTAAAGATTGGCGCAATGAAAGTTGGATAGATCCACATCATTATTAAAGAAAAAAGACTAATAATAGCCCACACATAGATCCACCAATAGCTACCTATCGATTCGATATTCATGAGATATAGAATTACATAGATTAAAGGCAAAACAATAACAAGACTCAATATAACTTCTTTAATTAAATCTCCTGCGAAAATGCCAAAAGTCATACGGTTGAAGCCAAATTTTTGCTCTAAAACAAAATTTCTATAAATACTGAAAGGGAGGTCAATAAAGCTTGCAATAAGCATGATGCTTAATACAAAAAAAGTACCCATTAATACTGGATCGTTGATTCTTTGAGACCAGTAACCATCAATCCAGTTCATTGCTCCTCCTAGAGTCCAAGCGAGAAGAACAACCGTTGAAAAGATGATTTCAAAATGATTCAGCAAGAGCTTTGCTTTGGTGTATCTTCCCGCTTTTTGATGATCCTCAAGCTTTATCGTTTCACTGAAACCATCTGGAACGCTGTTAAATGAATTGTCAATCGCTTTATCTTGCCTAAAATTTAACCAAAGTAAGGCTAGGACAGAAGTCAAAATGGCGAATAAAAAAACAAATGTAAAAAAGTTAAATTCCATTTTTATTTATAGATACTCTTAAAAGTTAAAACTGATTATACCCGCTCAATTATTAGATATTACAAATTGAAATACGGGCAAATAAAAGAACAATAATATTTAAAAACCATGCTTTATATGAATAATTTAACCACAAATGAAATCATATACATATAGAATGAATTCTAATTGGAGATGGGTATAATTTCGTGATTAAAGTTATATTTTGATAAAGATTTTATGATGACAATGGAAGATAGAGATGGCTTCATCTGGATGGACGGAGAGTGGCTAGATTGGCGCGAAGCAAAGGTTCACGTTCTAACACACACTCTTCATTATGGTATGGGTGCTTTTGAGGGTGTCAGAGCCTATGAGACAGAGGAAGGTCCGGCGATCTTTAAGCTTGAAGAACACACTGAAAGGTTGTTTAATTCAACTCAAATTTTGGGGATGAAAATTCCTTATGATGCAGAGACGCTCAACCAGGCTCAAAGGGAGGTTATCACCAGAAATAATCTCAAGTCTGCCTACATTAGGCCAATGTGTTTCTATGGCTCTGAAGGAATGGGGCTTAGAGCAGATAATTTAAAAGTTCATACGATGGTTGCAGCATGGGAGTGGGGAGCATACTTGGGTGAAGATAATATGAAAAATGGTATAAGAATTAGAACCTCATCATATGTAAGACACCCGGCTCATCCCTCGCTGAGTGGCGCTAAAACAAATGGAAATTATATTAACTCTATGATGGCACTCAAAGAAGCGCTAGATCATGGATTTGATGAAGCATTAATGCTTGATATTGATGGTTATGTCTCTGAAGGGAGTGGTGAGAATATATTCGTCATTAAGGATGGTGTGCTCTATACCCCATACTTGACATCGGCCTTGCCAGGCATTACCAGAGATACTATCGTCACCCTGGCAAAGTCGTTAGGTTATGAAATTATTGAAAAGAAACTCTCTTGTGAAGAAATATACGCATCGGATGAAGCTTTTTTTACTGGAACTGCAGCTGAGGTAACCCCTATTAGAGACCTTGATGGAAGACAGATAGGTGGGGGCACACGTGGACCAATCACTGAAAAATTACAGTCACTCTATTTTGATTGTGTTCATGGAAGAAATACTGATTTTATGTGTTGGATCGATAGTGGAAGGTGTTTGTGAGTGCTGCTGACTCATTTTCAGTTGAGATAAAATTAGTTTCTAAAGAGGACTTGCCTGCGCAATGTCCACCAAAAGATTCATCAGGTTGGAATATGCACCCGAAAGTTTTTTTATCCTTTAATGCCGAGGGTAATGCAAGTTGTCCTTACTGCGGGGCAAAATATAAACTGGGCGAGTAGTTTATATTTTTAAATAATGCAATCAAATCTAAACAATATTGTCTTAATTGGTCCAATGGGATCAGGAAAGACGACGGTTGGAAGGCGACTGTCCGAAAAGTTGGGCATTAATTTTTTCGACGCAGATCACGAAATTATTAATAAGACAGGCGTCAGCATTGACCATATATTCGATGTTGAGGGAGAAGAAGGTTTTCGAAAGAGAGAGGCTGATGTTTTAAAAGATTTATGTAATAAGCCTAACATTATTTTAGCTACTGGTGGTGGAGCGGTTATATCAAAAGAGAATAGGCTGGAAATTTCAAAAGCTGGTTCTGTCATTTATCTTTCATCTTCTGTTGATCAAATTCTAAGAAGAACAGCAATGTCTAAAACAAGGCCTCTCCTAGAAAATAGTACAAATAAAAGAAAAACAATCTCGGATATTATCGAAGCGAGAGATCCTCTTTATAGAGAAATTGCAACGATTATTATTAATACGAATGGAAAGAAGCTTAATGATGTTATCCATGAAATATTAATGCAGTTAAAAAGATAATTTATATTAAATTCTTTTTCCTAAAATTCACCAAAACTTCACTAAAATATAAATTTGATGCTCTAAACTGTTGATTTTATTTAATTGATTTAGAAATTAAAGGGGAAATAATGTTAAAAAGAACCATTCTATCGATGCTTGTTGTTTTATCTTCAAGTTCTATTGCAATGACTTTAGATGACTTCAGTACAAGACTTGTTGAAAGTCACCCCTATTTTGTTCAATTATCCCTTTCAGAAAAAACCAGTTTAATTAATCAGAAATCATTATCAACTTATACAGATTGGAATATTCAGGCTGGTGCAAGTGAAACCTTTACTGGGGGTGTTGACGTTGCTTCGAGACTTTACGATGACTTTTACTCTACTAAATATGAGATAGGGGCAACGAAAATAGTTTCACATTCAGGTGCAAGTGTTAATCTTAAGCACTCTCTAACCCGAAATAACAAGGACAGTAATGCGACACATTCAAATCTTTTTTCAATTGACTATGTAAGACCTCTTCTACAGAACAAAGATGGCCTCAATGACAGACTTAATTTAGATCTTGCTTCCCTTGATTTGATTGCTAAAAAGGTCAGTCTTGAAGAGCAGGCGGAAAATTTTCTAGCCTCTAAACTTTCGAAATTTGTTGATTTAGCTTTAAAACAAGAGGTTGTTAAAAACCACAAAATTGCACTCAACTTGTCAAAGGAGCAGCTCGATCTAGCTGAAGATAAATTTAAAAACTCTCTCATAGATGTAACGGTTCTCATTCAAGAAAAAGACAACTACGTCAAAGCAAGACAACAATCTCTGCAGTCGAATAAGGAATTGATTATTGAGAGGCGTGAGCTGGCAGACTTAATTGGCGCTAGCGAGTCTGATATGATTGTTGAGATGGATTTATTTGAAGAACAGGCAATAACTGACGTTAACCCGCGTGAATTTGTTAAAAGTTCTAGAGCCATTCAAAAATTTGATTTTGATAAAGTAAAGCTTCAAAGGGAGCTTGAGTCACTTGAGAACAAAACAATGCCTAATGTGAATTTGAATTTAGGACTCTCTTCGCTTGGTGAAAATGACAAGGTTTTTAGTAGCTTTGGTAATAGAGACTATTCCTGGAATGTTGGTGTAGATGTCTCTTACCCATTAGGCTCTCGAAAAGAGCTTCTAGCAGTAGAAAAAACTGAGATAAAAATGTCAGATATTGATGCAAAAAAACGTGAGGCTGAGATCAATAGTATTCAGCAAATTAACTATCTTTTGGCGCAGGTGGATCTATTAACTGAGCTTGTAGCACTTTATCTAGAGCAGGGCGCTCTGGCAGAAGAAAAAGTGATTGAAGAGCAAATCAAATTCAATGAGGCAAGGGGTCAAAAATCTTTAGTTCTTGCTGCAAAGAGTAGCGCAAATCTTGCTAACCTGACTTATCTTCAGGCGGCAGGAACGTATCAGAAAATAGTTATCGATTATAAGGCAGCGATAGATCAACTTTATAATTAATAATGATTCGCCTTTTTCTAGCCCTTTGTTCTTTAATGCCACTGAAGGTTAATCATTTATTCGGATCTTTTCTTGGTTACCTTCTCTACGTATTTAACTCTGATGCAAAAAGTGTATCAAAACAAAACTTAGAAATTTGTTTCCCAAGTTTGAGTGAAGATGATCTCAAAGTGCTTTTAAAAAAGGTATTGGCTGAAACTGGTAAGGGCTTAACTGAGTCTGGCCTCATATGGAATCAAAAATTTAAAGACAATGCAAAACTCATCAAGAATATCAATGGGGAGCACTATTTAGATAACTCTAAAAAAACAATTCTTCTTGTTCCTCATATTGGGTGTTGGGAGATAACAGGTAGAGTTCTTGCTGAAAAAAGAAAAGTGACCTTTATGTTCAAGCCACTTAGAAGCGATAAGCAGAATGACTACTTGTTTGCTAGGCGAAACCAAGGCAATCTTACAATGGCTAGTGCTGACAAACCCGGAATCTTAAAAATCCAAAGAGCACTCAATAATGGAGATTTAGTTGGAATGCTGCCTGACCAGGATCCTGGTGAAGATGGAGGCTTAATGGTGCCTTTTTTTGGAAAGAAGGTTAACACAATGACTCTGTTTGCAAGGATTGCAAAAAAGAATAACGCACAGGTCTTAATGTTTTGGGCTAAAAGGCTAGATGATGGACAAGGTTATGATTTGAACATAGAGCCGGTTGACCTTGGTGCCAATGGAGAGAATTTAGAAGAGAGAGTAGAGCAAATGAATCAGTCTATTGAGTCTCTCATTCGTAAGCACCCTGAGCAGTACATGTGGAGCTATCGAAGATTTAAATCAACTCATTCCTATATCTAATTTTCTTCTTGTCACTTGATAACTGATATTTGGAGCTCCGTGAAATATTACGTTTAGCAATAATGGTATAATCCCCCGCATGAGAATTATTGAAGATGTTCGTAGCGTATTTGCGCGTGACCCTGCTGCAAGAAATGTATTTGAAATATTAACTTGTTACTCAGGTGTACAGGCTATCTTATTCTATCGATTAACTCACTTTTTATGGCGTTATAAGCTTTACTGGCTAGCGCGTTTTATTTCTACATTTGCGCGCTGGTTTACAGGCATTGAAATCCATCCTGGCGCTGTTATTGGGAGACGTTTTTTTATCGACCATGGAATGGGCGTTGTGATTGGTGAAACAGCGATCATTGGAGATGATTGTATGCTTTATCACGGCGTTACTTTAGGCGGAACGACTTGGGATAAAGTAAAAAGGCATCCAACACTTAAGAATGGTGTTGTGATAGGTGCTGGCGCTAAAATTCTTGGACCTGTAACACTGGGTGAAAATGTACGTGTTGGCTCTAACTCAGTGGTAGTTAGGTCGATCGAAGATAATGAAACTGTTGTTGGAATACCAGGCAGAATTGTAAGGCAAAAGGCTGAAGATGGAGGCTCTTTCGACTCCTATGCGGCCAACTCCTCAGGCACTTCTAATGACCCTACTATTCAGGCTGTTAATTCACTCATTGAGCGCCTCTCTGAAATAGAGAAAAGGCTTGAAAAAGTCAGCGCTCCAATAAGTGAAAAAAAGTCAACTTAAAGTTGAATTATATACTTGACTAAATCACTAGGTTAATAGTATAATTTCAGCTTTTATTTAACTAAGAGAATCTTATGCAGTTAACCACCAAAGGAAGGTATGCGGTTACAGCCATGTTGGATTTAGCGTCTAACGAATCGACAAGGCCAGTAACCCTTGAAATGATTTCACAAAGACAAAATATGTCGCTCTCTTATCTTGAGCAGCTATTTGCTAAGCTTAGAAAAGCGTCACTCGTTAAGAGTGTCAGAGGTCCTGGCGGCGGCTATTTACTTAACGTCAACGCAAAAGACGTAACTTTAACGCAAATTATTGAGGCCGTTGATGAGAATATTGACCTCAGACGCTGTCATGGTTCAAAGGACTGTAATAGAGGTAAGCAGTGTCTTTCTCATCACTTATGGTGCGAAGTTAGCGATCAAATTAGAAGTTTTCTTAATACACGAAATCTTCAGCAGGTGATGGATGACTATCAGCTTAGCCAATCCCTCAAAGTCAGTTAATATTTAAAGGAATAGACAAATGCTCACACCAACATACATGGACTATTCATCAACAACGCCTGTTGATGCTCGTGTTGCAAAGAAAATGGCTAAATATCTCACCATGGAGGGCGACTTTGGTAATGCCGCTTCTCGCTCTCATTATTTCGGCTGGCAAGCAGAAAAGGCTGTCGATGAGGCTCGATCTCAGGTTGCTGATTTAGTAGGCGCTGATCCCAGAGAAATTGTCTGGACTTCAGGTGCTACAGAGTCTAACAACCTTGCAATCAAAGGAATCGCCCATTTTTATCAGAAGCGAGGTAAGCACATCATTACCCTTAAGACGGAGCATAAGGCAGTCCTCGATACCTGCCGTCAGCTTGAACGAGAAGGCTTTGAGGTCACCTATCTAGACCCATTACCTAATGGTCTACTGGATTTAAATCTTCTTAAAAAAACAATTAGAGAAGATACAATCATGGCATCTTTTATGCATGTCAATAATGAAATCGGTGTCATTCAAGACCTCCAGTCGATTGGAGATGTTTGTAGAAAAAATAAAGTATTCTTCCATGTTGATGCCGCACAATCAGCAGGCAAAATTGAAATTGATCTAACATCTCTTCCAGTGGATCTAATGAGTTTTTCAGCGCACAAAATCTATGGCCCTAAAGGCATGGGAGCGCTGTATGTTTCAAGAAAACCCAGAGTTCGCCTTGAGGCTCAAATCCATGGTGGTGGTCATGAACGTGGTATGCGCTCAGGAACACTGGCTACCCATCAAATTGTTGGGATGGGTGAGGCTTTTGCGATTGCTAAAGCAGAAATGAAGGAAGAGCACGCCAGAACGCTAAAACTTAGACAGAGACTCTATGCAGGCTTTTCAGATATGGAAGAGGTTGTAGTCAATGGCGACCTTAATCAAAGGATTGCAGGCAATCTCAATATTAGTTTTAATTATGTGGAGGGTGAGTCGTTAATGATGGCTATCTCTGATGTTGCAGTCTCTTCTGGTTCTGCTTGTACATCATCAAGTCTAGAGCCTTCATATGTTCTCAGAGCGCTTGGACTCAGCGATGAACTAGCACATAGCTCAATTCGCTTCAGTGTTGGCAGATATACAACCGAAAAGGATGTTGATGATGCAATTGCTCAGGTTAAAGAGAAAGTTGAAAAATTAAGAGATTTGTCGCCTTTGTGGGATATGTATAAGGATGGTATCGATTTAAATTCAGTGGAGTGGGCTGCTCATTAAATAGAAAGCGATATATAAAAATCTACAGCAAGCTGTAGCGTAAAATTGTCAGTTAAATTCGGAGTAACTTATGGCATACGGTAAGAAAGTTTTGGATCACTATGAAAATCCTAGAAACGTAGGGGTCTTAGATAAAGAAGCAAACAATGTAGGGACTGGTATGGTTGGTGCACCAGCATGCGGTGATGTAATGCGTCTTCAAATTCAGGTAAACGATGACGGCGTTATCGAAGAGGCTAAGTTTAAAACCTATGGTTGTGGATCTGCGATTGCCTCGTCTTCTCTTTTAACAGAATGGGTTAAAGGCAAGACGCTAGATGAAGCCTCTCAAATCAAAAATACTGAAATTGTTGAAGAGTTAGAGTTACCACCCGTAAAAATTCATTGCTCGGTATTGGCAGAAGATGCGATTAAGGCGGCAATTAATGATTTGAAAAGTAAGGCTAGCTAAATAATGGCAATCACATTAACAACTAAAGCCGCGGAGCGCATGAGCGACTACTTGACTAATCGCGGCTCAGGCATTGGTGTCAGGCTTTCAGTGCAGACAACCGGATGCTCTGGCCTTGGTTACAACATGGAGTTTGTTGATACGATTAATGAGGACGATACAACTTTTGATGATAAGGGTGTCAAGGTTATTGTTGATGCTAAAAGCCTAATTTATATTGATGGCACTGAAGTTGACTATCAAAAAGAAGGCCTCAATGAAGGCTTTGAATTTAACAACCCCAACTCTAAAGCAGAGTGTGGCTGTGGTGAGTCCTTTACCGTTTAAATAGCTCTTTTGGGTCACTAGGACATTGACTTTATGCAAAATTATTTTGAGTTATTTGACCTCGAAACCTCTTTCTTTATTAGTGACTCCATTTTAAAAGACTCATATCGTAGAGAGATTGCTCGGTTTCATCCTGATAAGTTTGCCTCAAAAACAGACTCTGAAAAATTGCAAGCACTTCAAAACACCTCTCTTTTAAATACAGCCTTTGAATCGATTAAGTCACCACTAAACAGGGCAAGTTACCTACTGAAACTTAAAGGTGTTGACCCTTTTGATGAACAAGATACCGCTATGGAGCAAGACTTTCTGTTATCTCAGATTGAGCTAAGGGAAGAACTTGAGTTGATTGAATCAAAGAATAATACAGATCAATTAGAAGACTTTGTAGATCGTATAGAGTCTCATGTCCAATCCAAGGTAGAGATAATCTCTAATGCTTTTAAAGACTGCATTGACGTTTTGGAAATTAAGAAAGATGTCAGAGAACTCAAGTTCTATGAGCAGCTAGCAAAAGAGTCTAGTAAGATTTTGGATGAATGGTTATAAAGGTTCAATAGATGGCACTATTACAAATTTCTGAGCCTGGACAATCAACCGCTCCACATCGCCATAACTTGGCATGCGGCATTGATTTAGGAACCACGAATTCATTGGTAGCTAGTGTTATGAGCGGCGAAACAAAACTGCTGCCTGATCATAATGGAGATTCAATACTTCCATCTATTGTCCATTGTGGTGAGGATGGAATGAGTGTTGGGAGTAAAGCTTTCGCTTTTGCATCGAGTGATCCAGTCAACACCATTTCTTCGATTAAGAGATTTATGGGTATTAGCTTTAGCGAGGCACAAACCATTAAAAATCTACCTTACGATTTAATCGACCAAGAAGGCAAGGTTTTATTCAAAACAGCAATGGGTGAACTCTCTCCAGTTGAGATTTCAGCGAGAATACTCTCAAGTCTCAAGAAGAGAGCTGAGGATGCGCTTGGGGATGAACTAAAAGGTGCGGTCATTACCGTTCCTGCCTACTTTAATGATGCGCAAAGACAATCCACAAAGGATGCTGCAAAGCTGGCTGATATTAACGTTTTAAGGCTTCTTAACGAGCCAACAGCGGCTGCAATTGCTTACGGTCTAGAGTCTAAAGAAGAGGGAATTCATGCGGTCTATGATTTAGGTGGTGGCACCTTTGATATTTCAATCTTAAGTTTCAATAGAGGTGTTTTTGAAGTTTTGTCTACGGGCGGTGATTCGAGCTTAGGTGGTGACGATTTCGATAACCTTATTTTTGAAGATTGTGTTAAATCCTTAGAGCTTGAAGATTTAACCGCGTCACAAATTCAAACCATCAGACAACATTCAAAATCTGCAAAAGAGAGTCTCTCTGCAAGTGAAAGTGCTGAATTTATACTGGGTAATAAGAACTATACGATAACTCAATCTCAATTTAATGCTTTGTCTGAAAAGCTTGTTAAGAGGACACTTTACATTACAAAAAGAGCGCTAAGAGATGCCAAGATTGATATAACTGACGTTAAGGAAGTCATTATGGTCGGCGGCTCAACGCGCATGAATATTATCAGAGAGAGAGTTGGTGAAGTTTTTGGGAAGCCAGTACTCTGCTCGATTAATCCTGATGAAGTGGTTACAAAGGGCGCCGCAATTCAGGCCAATATTTTGGCTGGCAACAAAAGTAAAGATGATGTCTTATTGCTCGATGTGCTTCCGCTTTCGTTAGGACTCGAGACAATGGGTGGCCTCGTCGAGAAAGTCATTCATAGGAACACAACAATTCCAATCACAAGGGCTCAAGAATTCACAACCTACAAAGATGGACAGACAGGCATGGGTATTCATGTTTATCAGGGTGAGAGAGAGCTCACAAAAGATTGCCGCTCTCTGGGGCGCTTTGAACTTAAAGGAATTCCCCCTATGGTCGCTGGACGTGCAAGAATATTGGTTGAGTTTCAGGTGGATGCAGACGGCTTATTGTCAGTCTCCGCTAAAGAGGAGACGTCAGGCGTTAAGTCTGAGATTGAAATCAAGCCATCATTTGGCCTGAGTGACAAGGATATGGAAAAAATGCTCAAAGACTCTGTCGTCTTTGCTCAGGAGGATATTTTGTTAAGACAGCTTCAAGAGCAAAGAGTCGATGCGACAAGGACGATAGAGGCTATAGATGCTGCACTTGAGGCTGATAAATCTTTACTCGATGAACAGATGTTAGCCATTATTATGGACGCAAGACAAAGCTTGTCCTCACTTGTTGACTCTGAAGATGCTGCACCAATCAAAGAGGCCACTTTAGAGCTTGAAAGTGTCAGCGCTAAGTTCATTGAGATGAGAATGAACAAATCAATCACGAGTGCGATGAAAGGTCATCGTATTGATGAATTTAACGATTAACTATAGAATATTATTATGCCACAAATAATTATCCTTCCTAACGACGACTATTGCCCTGAAGGCACTGTCATTGAAGTAGATTCTGGGACCAGTGTTTGTAGGGCACTTCTTGATAACGGTATCGAAATTGAGCATGCCTGCGAAATGTCGAACGCCTGCACAACCTGCCACGTCTATGTTCGTGAGGGCTTTGATACGATCGAAGAGTCAGACGAGATTGAGGATGACCTTTTAGATAAAGCGTGGGGATTGGATCCAGACTCAAGGCTTTCTTGTCAGGCGATTGTTGCAGAAGAGGACATCGTGATTGAGATACCCAAATACACCATTAACCAGGTCTCAGAGAACCACTAAAGTTCTATTTACTCAATTGTAATTTTTGGAAAGGCGCCGACTGATTCGTTTTTAAGGGATAGTGCTCCGGCGACCTTTCTTGCAATTTCTTGGTACATGCCTGTTACCTGGCTATCAGGGTCTTTAACAACACTAGGAGTGCCTTCATCAACGTCCGTTCTAATGTCCAACTGAAGCGGCAATGCGCCAAGGAAGTTCGTCTTTGAGCTATTTGCCATATGTTTACCTCCGCCATGACCAAAGATCTCTTCAGCGTGATTACAGTTTGAGCAGATATGAATCGACATATTCTCAACAATACCAAGTATTGGAATATTAACCTTCTCGAACATAGCAAGACCTTTTTGAGCATCAATAAGTGCTATATCTTGAGGGGTGGTTACAATCACCGCACCGCTGACTGGAATTTTTTGAGAAAGGGTTAACTGCGTGTCACCCGTCCCTGGCGGCATGTCAATAATCATATAGTCAACATCTTGCCATTCAGTGTTCTTTAAAAGCTGCTCTAATGCCTGGGTTACCATGGGGCCACGCCACACCATAGGTGAGGCCTCATCAACCAAAAATCCAATCGACATAGATTGCACACCATGGGCCATAACTGGCTTCATATTACCACCTTCAGCCTCTTGGGGCCTAAGATCTTTAACACCCAACATGCGCGGCTGAGAGGGTCCATAAATGTCTGCATCGAGTATCGCGACATTAGCGCCTTCAGACTTTAGAGCTAGTGCAAGGTTGACTGCTGTCGTTGATTTGCCAACGCCACCTTTACCTGAAGCGACAGCAATAATGTTCTTGACACCCGGAAGGGCGTCAACGCCTTGCGTCTCGTATGATGGAATTTTAGAGTTAATCGAAATATTTGAATAGTTGACGCCTTCTTTAGATAGAGCCAGCTCTACAACTCCCTTGAGGTCTTCATGAAAGTTAGCGGCAGGGTACTTAAGCAGCAGTTCGACGGTAACAATCTCATCATCGATTGAGATATGCTTTACATTACCAGAAGACACAAGATCTTTTCCAGTGTTCTCGTCTATCACACCAGTCAGTATAGTTTGAATTTTATCTTGAGTTAAAGTTGTCAATTTGATGACCTCGGTCGGTAAAATAGCGATATTTTATCGTACAACTATCCAACAAATCCTTATTTATATTGGGATTATTGATAACTATTTATGGCTAAACGTAGAATCCTAGTTACTTCAGCTCTCCCTTATGCTAATGGCGACCTTCATTTGGGCTATATGTTGGAAGTTATCCAGACCGATATCTGGGTTCGTTTCCAAAAAATGCAAGGGAACGAGTGTTACTATGTGTGCGCAGATGATACGCATGGAACACCTATTATGCTTAAAGCAGATGAAATGGGAATTACACCTGAAGAGCTTATTGCTTCGGTCAGTGAGCGTCACCAAGCTGATTTGAGTGATTTTCATATAAATTTTAGTCAGTATCATTCAACACATTCAGATGAGAATCGTGAAATTTCTGAATTAATCTATATTCGTCTTAATGAGTCGGGCTATATTAAGAAAAGGGTAATTTCGCAATCTTTCGATCCTGAGAAGGAAATGTTCTTACCGGACCGCTACATTAAGGGGGATTGTCCTAAGTGCGACGCAAAAGATCAGTACGGCGACAACTGTGAGGTATGTGGCGCTACATATTCAACCACTGAAATAAAAAATGCTAGATCAGTAATATCCGGGGCAAAGCCAATTGAAAAGGATTCAGAGCACTACTTTTTTGATTTGCCGCAGTTTGAAAAGGAATTGAAAAATTGGACTAAAGCGGGCCATCTTCAGGAGCAGGTAAGTAATAAGCTGGCAGAATGGTTTGAACAGGGTCTTCAGCAGTGGGATATTTCAAGAGATAAGCCTTATTTTGGCTTTAAGATTCCTGGAACCGAAGACAAGTATTTCTATGTTTGGTTAGATGCCCCAATAGGCTATATGGCAAGCTTTAAAAAGCTATGCGATAACTCTGAACTTGAGTTTGATGACTTCTTTGCAAAGGGCTCTGATACCGAGCTTTATCATTTTATTGGTAAAGACATTGTCTATTTCCATGCACTATTCTGGCCTGCAACATTAATGGGCTCTAATTTCAGAACCCCTAACGCTATCTTTGCGCATGGATTCTTATCTGTAAATGGACAAAAGATGAGTAAGTCACGTGGTACCTTCATATTGGCAAGAACATACCTTGAGGCCCTTAATCCAGAATGTCTTCGTTATTACTATGCCTATAAGCTTTCATCTAGAATTGATGATATTGACCTCAATCTTGAAGACTTTAAGCAGCGCGTGAACTCTGATCTTGTTGGTAAGGTAGTCAATATTGCCTCTAGGAGTGCTTCATTTGTTGTGAAAAAGTTTGATAAAGAGCTCTCTAGTCATTGCATTGAACTAGATCTTTACGATGAGTTTGTTGCCGCTAACACTGAGATAGCAGAGCACTACGAAGATAGAAACTTTGGCCAGGCAATGCGATCAATTATGAAGCTTGCAGATAAAGCAAACCAATATATTGACGAGAAAAAGCCATGGCAGCTTGCAAAAGAAGATGGTAAGTCGCAAGAAGTTCATGAAATAACTTCGCTAGCGATTAACTTTTTTAGAGTTCTTATGACTTATTTGAAGCCTGTTCTTCCAGAGATGGCAGAAAAATCAGAGGAGTTTTTAAATGTTGACTCTTTAAACTGGAATGATATTAAAAGTCCATTGCTAGGTCACCACATCAACAAATTTAAGCCATTAATGACTCGTATAGAGGACGAACAAATAGAAGCAATGATAGAGTCCTCAAAAGGGTAAATTAAAAAGTTTTGGAGGGATGGCAGAGTGGTCGATCGCGCACGCTTGGAAAGCGTGTAAACCTCACGGTTTCATGGGTTCGAATCCCATTCCCTCCACCACATATAGTTCTCACTACTTTTCAGTAAGATTCTTAAAGTATTGTTATAAAGCTTATTTAAGGGAATTTTAGTGAGATTGCCTTTCTTTTAATGTTTCATACTGTCTTACGATTAGCCTATTCGAAAAGTAACTCCAATAAACACAAATAAAACAGAAGTGACTGTTACGGGAACTATATGCCACGCCAATGACACTAAATTATCTTTCGATAGGTTTGGAATAATTCTCAAACGAGCATCAATTGCAAATGCAACAGTTATACCGAGGAGAATAATTTTTATTCCTATTAGAGTGTTAATTGAATTGTCAAACTTAAACCAGTGACTTAAGTTTGGAATCAATCGATAAGAAAGCCATACTCCTGTAATAACTTGGATCAATAGTGCTGGTATTCCAATACGCTCATAAGCAGATTCAAATCTCAATAAATCAGTAGGTGATTTTTCACTAAGAACTCTAGGCAGAATTACTAGAGATAGTACCAAATGTCCGCCAGTCCATATTGTGGCCGCCAAAATATGAAAAAATAAGATTACACCATAAGGAGTCATTATTGTCACACAACCTAAATAGCTACATTATTTCAAAGCAAGAAGATATAACATTGATACATGTCAATAAATATGTCCAAATTTCGTTGATGTGTGAGTGAGATGGTTATTCAGTGGTTTTTTATTTTTTCAAAAATTGACCTGTGTCAAATATGTCTAGAATATTGTTATATATACTGAATTGAATCATGGAAAATTTTCTTCGATAAATTTTGACAAGCCAATATTTGCCATGATTAGTTTGAAGAGCTAATGTACTTTTTCATATTAGATGAAAATTAAAAGATATTATATCTATGGCTAATCTTAAAACCAAATTCTGTGGACTTGAATTCAAGAATCCAATAGTCGTTGCCTCGGCTGAGACCGGCAATAGCCTTGACAACATCAAAAAATGCATAGATTACGGAGCTGGTGGGGTTATCATTAAAACGGTGGGTGACATTCCAGAAATGCAAACTCTCACTAATAACTCCAAGTATGCGATATTGAATGATCAGGGTGAGCCCATCCAAGGAAAAGTGAATCGATCCTTCTTCTTCTATAGTCGATCAGGATACGCCAAAGAACATTACACAGATTGGGTTCCAATTCTGCGAGATGCACAAACCTATGCACAAAAAAATGGCTCACACATTATCGGAAATATTGCCTCTAATACGATCAAAGGCTGGATTAAGCTCGCCAAAGTTATGAAAGAGTGCGGAATTCAATTAGTAGAACTTAATTATCAGTGCCCACATCCCACAGATTATAAAGGTGCAAAAGAAGGAAACTGGATTGCGCAGGATTCAAATGTTGTTAGTGAACTAACACGTCGAATTCTTAGTGAGGTCGACATTAAAGTTATGGTGAAGCTAACACCTGAAACGCACAATCTGACAGCAATCGCGAAGGCAGCGCATGACGCTGGTGCAGATTCAATAGCAGTGAATAGTCGTTTTGTTGGTTTTGCTGTGAATGTTGAAGAAGCTGAACCCTATTTAGGTGGTGTGGCTGGTATTGGAGGCCCTTGGGTTAAGTATCTAACCTTGCGCTGGATACACGAAATTTATTCTGCCCTCGACATACCTATATCAGGGTCAAATGGTATCTATAGCGGTCGAGATGCGATTGAATACTTTATGACGGGCGCAAGAATTATGCAGGTTTGCTCAGTACTTATGCTGCGTGGAATCGAATGGCTACCTAAAATTATTAAGGACGTTGAGAAATTTCTGGATGCTCATAACTATCCAGATCTGGAATCGATTTACGGTATAGCTTCAAACAAGTCAGGCACTTTAAAACAATTATTTGAAGCGGAACCAACTTACTCATTAGTGGATCACGAAAAGTGTAAATTTCCTAGATGCACCATCTGTGTAAAAGTATGCTTCTATGAAGCTTTGCACATTGGCAGTGATAAGATTGAGACGACACCTGAAGACTGTATAGGTTGCAATCTTTGTGAAAATATTTGTCCTTTCGATGCAATGTATATGACACCAGACAAAAAACTTGCATTGAATGGTTTATAGAGCTGAAAAACTTGTATTCTCAATACAAAAAAATCTGATATTTACAGGGTTAAATCTGTCGTGGGATTAGAATTTATTGAAGGTAACGAAGCTATTGCACGAGGTGCTTTAAAAGCTAATTGTAATTTTTTTGCGGGATACCCGATCACACCTTCATCATCAATTTTACATCATATGATGAACAAACTACCCAGAGTAGGCGGTGTAGCGATTCAGGCAGAAGATGAGATTGCATCTATTGGTATGTGTATTGGAGCGGCTATGACAGGAGCTAAAGCACTAACAGCAACAAGCGGGCCTGGAATTAGTCTTTATAGCGAAAACATTGGTCTTGCAGTTATTGGTGAAACTCCCTTAGTTATTATTAATGTGCAACGCCAAGGGCCAGCAACAGGCGCCGCCACCAAAGGTGCTGAAGGTGATATTCTCTTTACACGCTGGTGCACATCAGGCGGGCAGCCTATGATAGTTCTAAGTCCTACCTCAGTGTCGGAGGCATATGAACTCACATATCGAGCTTTTAATTTAGCAGAAAAGTATCGCGTTCCAGTATTTTTACTGACAAATAAGGAAATAGGTGTAACACGAGAAAGTGTGGATTTGGAGAAAGTTGAACTACCACAACTATTTAATCGTAAAGTTTCAGATATGGGCGATTCATATCTGCCATACAAGTTTAAAGAATTAAATGAAGTGCCTGAATTTGCAGAAATAGGTGGTGACCAAATAACTAGATTCACGACATCCAGTCATGATGAAGCCGGCTATCTCACAACAAGCCCTGAAACCATTCAGAGGATGATTGATCACTATACAGCTAAGATTGAAAGCGCTGAAGACGACATTGCACTCGCTAAACAAGATATCGAAGTAGGTGCAGAGATATTGATTATCAGTTATGGCATAACCTCACGTTCTGTAAGCATAGCAGTCAAAAAGATGCGTGAACAAGGATGTAAAGTGTCCTCCATTACCGTGCAATCTCTTTATCCAGTTCCAAGAACTATTATTAATAAGGCTATGTCGGGTATAAAAAGAGTAGTTGTCCCTGAAATGAATATGGGGCAATACATACAAGAAATTCAACGTTTGACTCCTTCAGGAGTCAAAGTCGTTGGTGTAAATAAGATGGATACCACCTTATTATCTCCCGATGAAATTATTGAACGAGGAACTAAATCATGAGTCCAGTTATCAATACTTATTTAACGAATGAATTTGGACCCCTACCTTTCTGTCCTGGTTGCGGACATGGTCCAATACTTAAAGCTTTGGATAAGGCACTTGTCAAACTGCAACCCGATCCAGCCAAAACTGTTATTGTGACCGATATCGGGTGCATTGGTCTTTCAGATCGATACTTTATTACACAAGGCTTCCATGGCCTACATGGCCGTTCAATAACCTATGCGTGTGGCTTGAAGCTTGCAAGTCCCGAACTTACTGTTATCGTTCTAAAGGGAGATGGCGGGTGCGGTATAGGTGGCACGCATCTATTAAATGTAGCACGTCGTAACATCGATATCACATTATTGATAGCCAACAACTTTAATTATGGAATGACGGGAGGACAACACTCAGTATCAACGCCTTTTAATGGAATTACGCCGACAACACCAATGGGTAACTTTGAAGGTGCTATGGATCTTTGTGGAACTTCCATCGCAGCAGGAGCTTGTTGGGCATATCGTGGCACCTCCTTTGATAAAGATCTCCCTGAGCGTATTGCTGAAGCAATATCCCAAAACGGTTTTTCAATGCTCGACATCTGGGAAATGTGCAGCGCTTACTATATGCCATACAACAAACTCAAAAAAAAGGATTTGGTAGATATTATGAAAAATAACAATCTCAAGTACGGATTAGTGGCCAACAATCCTCGTCCAGAATATGGGTTTCAATATCGAACTAAATACTTAGAAAAAGCAACTCCAGAACCCAAGCCACGAACTATTGAAGCCAAATTTGAGAATAACGTCAAGCGGCAAACAGGTATAGTAATAGCTGGTAGCGCTGGTCAAAAAGTACGATCTGCTGGAACTTTATTAGCTCAATCTTCAATGTACTCTGGATTGAGCGCCACTCAGAAGGATGACTATCCCATTACAGTAATGACTGGACATTCTGTATCAGAAATAATTGTCGCTCCTGAGTGGATAAATTACACAGCTATCGATACT
>Ga0233427_10001513_pt1 | contig 24580 bp, 24 predicted proteins | sample SI_118_April2016_5_FD_179885 | JGI IMG/M metagenome (GOLD analysis project Ga0233427, IMG submission 179885) | Seawater microbial communities from Saanich Inlet, British Columbia, Canada - SI_118_April2016_100_MG | ecosystem: Environmental > Aquatic > Marine > Inlet | place: Canada: British...
ATTAAAAATATTTTTAAATTATGTTTTTTTTTTATAAGTATACAAGACAAGGCATTTGCATAATTAATATTGGATATAAAAATTACTTTTTTATTTTTAATTTTACTATTAATAATTTTATTAATTTCTTTAAATGAAAAAATTGTTTTATGACTATTTAATTTAATTATATGAATTGCATTTTTTTTTAACTCTTTTGCGTAATAACATTTTGTGAGTGATATTATTGTAATTTTAAATTTTTTTGATAAACCAATGCATGTTTTTGTTATGGATGAGCCGGCTCCACCTAGGTTAAAATTTGGTAAAAAAAAAATTAATTCTGTTTTCATTTTAATTCCAATATTAAATTTGCATAGATTAAAATATTTTTATTATTATCAAATCGATTTAAACTCTTATGACCCATATTGATTTTACCTTTATAGAATAAGGGTTTTTTAGCATATTTAAGTATTTCCTTTGCTATCGATACATGACTTCCTACGGGTACTAAAGATCCATATTTACCATTATTTAAAAGCTCTTTTGGGCCAGTCTTACAATTTGTAGATATAATATATGTTTTACATTGCATTGCTTCTATTAAAACGTTTGGCATACCTTCATATTTAGATGTTAAAATAAATAGATCTGATTTTGCAATTAATCTTTCTGGACTATCTACAGGACCCAAAAAATTAATATTTTTTAATTTATTCTTTATTACATAATTTTTTAAATACCCTTGTAAATAACCTTTACCAACTATACTCAAATTACAATTGATATAATTATTTACAAGTTTAATTGCCCTTAGTAATGTTATCTGATCTTTCTGGTCAGTTATTCTTCCTACATTAATTATTTTTAATAATTTATTTTTTATTTTTTTTTTTAATTTTATTTTTTTTATTAAGTTATAAATTACATGAGATTTTAGATTAAATAATGATTTCACTTCTTTTTTAAAACTATAACTATTAACAACTATTAAATCAGACATATTATAAATTAATTTAAAAAATAATTTTTTGAATATGTTGTTGATATATTTATTGGGGGATGTGTTTAGTCTTATTATTATTTTTTTACAAAATAATTTAGCAGTCAAAATTGATAATACGTTTGATTGAAATGAAATTATTAAAATTTTTTTATTTTTATTTTTAACAAAAAAATTTATAAGAGCAAATATACTAAATACGTAGTGAACAAATCTTTTATTTGATTTAATTTTAACTTTATTAAATGATATAAATTTAATTTTACGATCAAATAATTTTTTTTTTTCAATAGATGATGAGACTATACTTATTGTTTTTACTTTTTTTCTAAATAGCTTTGAAAAAATATATAAATTTTTTTCAACACCACCATTTTCTATAGATGGATTGAATAATAGAACATCCAAATTTTTTAAGTCCATGTTAATTATATTAAATTAGATCTTTTAACTTAATCTTTTTTTCTCTGTCCTCTAATTTTAAATCTACTACTTCAATTTCTTGCATTACTTCCACTTTTTGTTTTTTACTATAAAAAGCTAATTGTTTATTGTGTTTTAATCCTTCATTAATTTTGATATCAGTATACTCACTTAAATCATCTGTACTTGGTAAGTTAATTTTTATTAATTTAATTAAATCTTTTCTTACAAAAAAAGCATTACACTTAGCACTGTTAGCACCAACAAACTCATAACCCTTCTTATTCATTAATTTTACAAGCGCCTTTAAAGACATTCCCCAACCTAAATTTGAGTAGTGATATTTTGTTCTATCAAAGTCTCTAATATAAGGTACTGAAACTTCTAAATTTGGGCCAAAATTAGCATTGTACTCTGCTATAAAAATTTTTGATATTTTGTCGGGTAATTCTTTTATTAACCAATAATCAACACCATCAACATCCATTGAAAATAAATCTAGTTTTTCTAAGGAATCGTTTTTTTTTAAAGTGTCGTTTAAATTTTCTTTATCAACAAACAATGATATTATTTTAATATTACCTCTCCATAATTGAAACAATCTTTTAACTTTAGAAACAAGGTCCCTATCTGAATCTATTATAAGTCCTTCAGCTCTGCCTGATTCAAATAAAAATCTTGTATTGCTTTCAGAATAGTCTGCAGTACCCACCTCTACAAACTTAATAAATTTTATATTTAATTCTTCTACTAAAAAATCGATTATCCCATCTTCTCCAAACTGAGAGAATATTTTTAATTCTGCCTGATTGATGTTTTTATAACTTTGATAATTTTGTCTCTTATTTTCTAAAACTGATTGACCAGATAAAATTTTTAAATCATCAAAACTTCTTTGAAATAATTTTTGTAATCTAATTCGCAAGAAAGATTTCATTTTTTGATATAACATCTATAAAAATCATCTCCTTTACTTATGTGGTTAATTACACTATTTTTTTTATTTTTAAGAAATTCATCTGTTGCAATTTTAGCTCCAGGAAATTTTAAAGAATAATATTCATCTAAATGAATATAGGTACCACTTTTAGAATACTTCCAAATGAAATTTAGCGACTCTATATATCCGTCATAAAGATCACAATCAATGTTTGAAGCAAAAACATTTATATTATCATTAACATACTCAAATTTTTTGATAGATTTTTTAAAATCACCTTTTACCAATTCTATATTATCTAATTCTAATAATTTTATTTTTTTTTTTATAAAATTTATATTTGTAGCTGAAAAATTTCCTGAAGAAGAAATATTTGAGGGATTATTTTTTTTATTTAAAAATTTTATAAATTTTTTATATTTTAAAACTTCTAGAAAATGCTTTTTATTTATTTTTTTTTGTTTAAATAGTTTTTTAAAATTATCAACGTGATCTTTTTTATCGTAGCTTGGAAAACCTCCAAAACTGTCAAAACCATAAATTTTTTTTTTTGATTTGATTTTTTTCAACAGTAAGGCTGTGGCAAGTAAAGAGCCTCCTCTAAAGACACCAAACTCATATATATCGCCATCTTTCTTATGAGCGTTATCTGTTATATACTTAAAATAATTTTTTAATCTCAACGAACTATTATAATTTTCAATTCCAAGTATGTTAAATTCAAAGTTACTTTTGATCTTCATAACTTCCCCATAATTCTCTTTTAATTCTATAATCTTCTATTTTATTTAATATAATTTTTGTGGAATTCATATCATCATTTTCTATATCTTTAAGATTAAGATTTCCTTTAGCTATTAAATCATTTATTAATTCTGTACTGTCTAATTGATTTAAACCTTCTGCAATATTTTTATAATCTAACGGATCTACCAAAATTGCTGCTTTTTTTACCTGTCCTATAAATTCTTGATTACAAATTAAAGGTTTCTTATAATACCAAGCTTCGATCGGTGGTATGTTAACTGGTCCAAACAAGGATAAAAACAATACTGCTTTGCAATTTTTATAATAACTATATATTTCTTCTTTAGTTTGAAATCTATTAAAAGTTATTTGTTTTTCTAAATTAAGCTCTTTTGTCTTATTTTCTAAGTACTTTAAATTACCTTTATCATGACCACAGCATATAAGATTAATCTTTTTATTATAATTTTCCTTCAAATATTTAAGTGATTTAATTACAGATAGATGATTTTTATGTGCACTATAATGTGCTGGGTAAAAGATAAAATTTTTATTTAAATTATTAGTAGTGATTTCCCCTTTGTCATATTTAAAGTGATTCAAAGATAGTGGCGCAACAACTAATTTATTTCTTAAAGAGGGATAAAGTTCTTCTGCTTTATCTTTTAATTCTTGAGAAACTGTGAGTGTGAATACAGATCTTGGAATACAATTTCGGATAAAAAGTTCTTTATCAGAAAAATTACTAATATCATTTATTTCAGGAAATAAGGAATATTCTAAATGACATATATCCAATAAAGTTGTTACATAATTGGTTTTTTGAAGAGACAACGGTGTTTTCGATCCTGTTGGAAAAATAATCAAATTAATATTTTCACTAATTAAAAATTTTTCTAATTGGCTGAAAATATTAAATTTGTAAAATATTTTTTTTAACCACTTTATCGTATTAAAAAAATCATAAACTCTTGTTATTAAACTTTTTTTTATTAATCTTATATTTAAACCTTGATCTGAAAAAAATTTGAAATTTTCTACGTCATCAGTAATCAATATAATTGAAAAATTTTTAAATTCTTTTTTGCGTAAAATATTTAAAATATTTAAAGAATAATTAAATGCACCACCTTGTATTTGTTGATTTTCGAATAAAATTGCTATTTTCATATATTAATTTTTTTTGCTACAATAAATGATTGTGAGTCACTTTTTGTTGGTTTTTTATTATAATCCATCCAACTCAAATATTTAACAATTTTAAATTTTTTTTTTATTAATAATTTAATTTTATCTATATTGTGAATCTTTAAATAATGTGTCTCTGTAAATTTTTTTACATTGTTATCAGAAGAATCTTTAACAACATATTCATAATTAATTTTCAATCTATTAGTTGATTTTAGATTCTGTGTCGTACCTTTTCTTGTGATAATTTTGTTATTAATTATAATTGTCTTAATTTTAAAATTATTTTTATTAATATTTGAGAATTTCCATTGGTCAAAAATAACTACACCATCTTTTTTTAAATTAAAATAAATATTATCTATCAGTTTTTCTAATTTTTTGTCAGTATCTATATAATTTATGACATTAAACATCATTAAGCATACATCAAATTTTTTAACAGATTTAAATTCTAAAATATCTGCTACTTTAAAATTTACATTTTTTATTTTTTTACTTTTTATTTTTTTTTTTGCCTCCGCTATCATTTGTCGGCTTTTATCTATACCTAATATCTCATTTTTTTTATTTGTTAGGAATACTGAATGTGAAGCTGTTCCACAACCAAGTTCCAAAAGAAATTTTTTTTCTTTTGGAAAAAAGTATGAAATATATTTTGCTTCCTTTAAGTAACTTTTTTTTTTATAAAAATAATCATAAAACTTTGCACTTTTTGAAAAATTTTTTTTTATTTTACTCATACATAGACCTCACTTTGAAATCTTATTTTTTATTATTACGCAAAGTTATTGTTTAAAATTTCTTTAATATTTCTTATTACTATTTTTATCTCTGACAAAGTATTACCAATACCTGATGGTATATAAAAACCATATTTATAGATTTCTTCAGATATTGGATATTTTTCTTTGGTGATTAATTTATTTTTCTTGAGTATGGGCTGCATATGCATAGGACAAAAAAATGGTCTTGAATCAATACCTCTACTTTTCAGTATTTTCATAAACCTTTTGGCGTCTATCTTTTTGTTTTTTATTATAATGCTATATACCCAATATATATTTTTAGAATATTCTGTAGATTTAATAGGTAATTTTATGTTCTTAAAATTTTTTAGTTCTTCTGTATACATTCTACCTATTAATCTTTTTTTTCTTATAAATTTTTTTAATTTTTTTAACTGAGCACACCCTATTGCTGCTTGTAAATTTGTAATTCTATAATTCCAGCCGATATTATCATGAATAAATCTTGGCTTACTTAAACTAAAGCAAATATTTCTGTACTCTAAAAATCTTCTATAAAAATTTTTATTATTTGTAACAATCATTCCTCCTTCTCCAGTTGTTATGTGTTTATTTGCAAAAAAACTGAACGTGCTTATATCTCCAAAACTCCCAATTGGTTTTTTATAATATGTTTGTCCAAGTTGTTCTGCACAATCTTCAATTACAAATAAATTATATTTTTTTTTTAACTTTATAATTTTTTTTAAATCTACAGGTAAACCATATATATGAGCTATAAGTATTGCTTTAGTTTTTTTAGTAATCTTAGATTCAATTTTATCAACATCAATATTAAAAGTATTGGGGTTTGCTTCAATAAATATAGGTTTTACACCTTCTCTAATCATTTCATTCACACAAGATATTATTGTAAAATTGGGTACAATTATTTCATCACCTTTTTTTAAATTAAGAGATTTTATAGCAATATCTAAAGCTGCAGTTCCACTAGAAACTGCAGCAGAATATTTTCTATTAACAATTTTTTTAAATTCATTTTCAAATTTTGGAATGTATTTTCCACTTGATGATATCCAACCTGTATTAATGCAATCTAATAAATAACTTTTTTCAATGTTCGAAAATGATGGTCTGTTGACTGGAATGATTTTTTTCAATTTATTAAATTAAGTTTTCTTCAAGTCTAAATGTATCATTTTCATACTCTTTACCACCCCTTGGACCTTTTGTGAAAACCATTATTTCTGCTTTGCTAATAGCTTTTATAGCGTGAAATTCTTTAGTATCAATCTTAACAAAATCACCTTTTTTACCAATTATTTTTTTTATTTTATTTTTGATTTTTGATACAAAGATTATCTTTCCACTTAAAACATAATTCCATTGAATTGTTTTTTTATGGTAATGATTACCTCTTACTTTGTTTTTATTGATTGTTATATATGTTGCTGCATTAATGCTTTCTTTCTCAATCAAATCAGAAATAATTCCTCTTTTATCTTTATGATTTATTTTAAGTTTTATTTTTTTCATATTTTATCAATTATTTTTACTTTTGGTATTGGTATAATAAATTTGCCACCTTTTTTTAAAAATGCTTTATTATTATTAATTATTTCTTTAGCAAAGTTCCAAGCTAAAATTAAGGCATAATCTGGTTTATATTTTAAAATCTTATTATCTGCATATATAGGTATATTGCCTCCAGGTGTAAATTTTCCAATTTTCAAACGAGATTTTTCTGTAGCAAAATCTATGTAGTCTCTATCTAATTTGCAATAATTCAATAAAGTCATTCCTTTTGCAGGTGTGCTCAATGCAACTACTTTTTTTTTCTTTAATTTTAGTTGAGTAAATAATTTTATAATGTCTAATCTGTTTTGTTTAACTCTTTCAGTGAATTTTGCTAAAATCCTTAAATCATTAAGTTTTGCTTTATCTTCTTCTTTTACAATTTTATTAACAGATTTATCTACTTCATAATTTTTTATATAAGATATGTATACTCTTATTGAACCTCCATGAATATCTTTTTTTTCAACATTAAATATTTCTAAATTTATTTTTTTTAAAAATTTAATTAATGGTTTAATTGTAATATAAGATAAATGTTCATGATAAATAGTGTCATACTCTAAATCATGCAATAAATTTAAAAAATGAGGAACTTCTATTATAAATATACCTCTTTTTTTATCTAAAATTTTTTTTACATTTTTAAAAAATTCTTTTAAATTATCAACATGTGCAAAAACATTTGTCCCTGTAATTGCTCTTGCTGTTCCATGATGTTTTAGAATTTCATTACACACTTCAGTGTTAAAAAAACTATTTAATGTTTTAATTTTTTTTTTATTTGCAATTTTACAAATATTTTTTGCTGGATCAACACCCAGTACTCTTATATTTTTTTTTTTAAATGCTTCTAATAGAACACCTACATTGCTACCGATATCTATTACCAAATCATTGCTAGTTAATTTAAATTTTTTTTTAACAGATACAGCAAATTCATTAAAATGCTTTAAACCAGCTTCTGTTAAAGAAGACTCGTAAGGATAATCCTGTTGGTATAATATTTTTGGATCAACAACATGAGATAACTGTTTAAAACCACAATTCTTACAGTTATTAACTGCTAAAGGATAAAATATTGAAGGATTTGATGATTGTTCTTTAGTTAAAAATTGATCAGACGGTGGGTGTGAACCCAAATCAATAAATTTAATCAATTTTTTTTTACCACATAATCTGCAAAAAGTTTTTTTCATTAAATAATTTCTTTGTTAAAGCCACCTAAAATTTTTGGTAAAGAACTCTTTATATACCACAACCATCTTGCAAAAAAAGAGTTAGATGAGTTATATCCATTAACTATTTCATATCTTTTTTGAACTTTATTTAAAGAATACAGTTTTGAAGCCTCAATTACATTTGATTCAGAGTAAATTAAGCTATCACATCTTGAAAGTATTAACATTTCAAGCAGGATATCCCTGCCTAATTTATATCTGTGATTTTGTCTTGGATACACAAAATATGGGTGGAACTTATTATATCTAAAGCATTTTAAATAATTTATCTTATAATCTTTAAATATCTTTTTAAATTTTTTGATAAACTTTTCGTCCTCAGAAGAAATAAAAATATAATTACATTTTTCTTTTTTAATTATTTTTTTAGTAGCATTAATTATTTGTGTAATTGTTGGTGGAAACGGATGTTTTGGGGCTGTACGCATATCTCCAGCTCTATAATAAACTCCAAGTACTTTTCGATTATTCTTAAAAATAAATTTAGTTAATTTTTTAAATTTTTTAAAAATAGTTGGATTTAATTTAATATATTTATTTTTTATTTTTTTTAAAATTTTACTATTTCCATAATCATGAATAAAATATTTCAAAGTTTTTTTTTCTGAATAATAAATATTTTTTTCCTTATAAATATTTTTTAGCTTAAATTTAGAAACTTTTTGAAAATAGTATTCCCATGAGTTTTTTGAATTATTTATCTTATTTATTTCATTATAATGTGTTGGAAAATTTTTCATATCAATAACTGGAATCAAATTTCTATCATCAGCAATTTTTAGATGATTCAACACATATCCAAAATTTGAAAAAAATCCCGCTCCAGGAGAAATTCTAATAATATAAAATTTAATTTTATTTTTTATTAAATTTTTTCTTTTTAGATCTCTAATCTTGTCTTTTTTTTCTAATTTCTTTGTAATAATCTTATTTTCTTTTACTACTAAATCTGGTGGAAAACTTTTGAAATAATAAAATAAAAATTTATAAAAATTTCTTTTATTCATTTTTTCCTATTAATATTTCTTTTATTTCTTTAACTTTATTTTTATTCACTTTAGAATATTTTTTACAGAAAACATTAACGGCTTCTTGTGTATTTTCATTCCACCACCATTGATCAACATTTTTCCAAATACTATTTATGTGTTCTGATGCTAGTTTTGGGTCATCAAAAAAAATTTTGTTATTTTTTAAAATATTTAAATAATACTTTGCATCTTCTCTCAACAAGTTTTCCTCAGGGTTCCAAAAAATTATAGTTGGTATGTTGCTTGCTAAAGTTTCCAAATATCCAGTTGCATTATAAGTAAATACACAGACTTTACTATCCAATAGTAAATTTGTTATTTTATTTTCACCGTTATCAATTTTAATCTTTGAATATAATGATTTAAATTTATTAAACTCATTCCATCCGTATTTTTTTGCATGAAGTCTAATAATCAAATTATTTTCTCTAATATTTGAGTTCAATGTTGAAATAAAATTTTCACATTCATTAATGTGTTCTTTCATTTCACCAGATCTAAATCTGGTATCTAAAAATTCATTTGAATACAATGGTTGAGTTCTAGATACTAATAATAAGTTTACTTTCTTATGTGCTATTCCCTTTTTAATAGACAAATGATCAATAGGCTTAATTATTCCAATAGGTTTTGATTTTAGTGAATTATCCCATCCCCAATTTAAAAAAGTATCTGAAATTTTTTTTTCATGTTTTTCATGCCACATATATTGTAATTGACCAAACGCACCTCCATGCTGGCCATGAATTAATTTACAATTATTTTCAGTTTTAAATGCTGTATATAGGGAGGCTATTGTTTTTTGTGTTAAAGCATGTGAAGTGAATATTGCTATTGGTTTTTCTGGCCATGAAATATTTCGTATCATTTTTTCCATCTCCTCAAAACCCTCATAAAATGTAATTGGTAAATGTTTTATCAGTATATTTTCTAAAAGCTTTTCAAAGTTATTTTTAGCGTCTATTGATAAAATATTTTTTTTTCTAAATTCATTATCTTTATGAATGTTAGGAGTTACATGATCATAATAAAATGTAGGTATTTGATTTAACAATAAATTAAGTTTAATTTCATCTTTGTTTCCAAGATATGTATCTATTATCAAATATTTTTGATTTTTTAGAACTTTAGAAAATAACTTTTCATATTTTCTTAATATTGAAGATCTCATATTTACTTTTTTTTTTAATAAAAACTTCCTTGCAAAAGAAAATTCATTTTGATTTTCTTTATTTTCTTTAAATTTTTTGAATTCAATTTTTTTATTTTCAGTTAGATTTACGTGAGTAATAATGTCTGAATATATTTTTTGATTCCACGTATCTGTATTTATTAAGTATAAAAAATCTTCAATACTTTTTGCTGTAAAATCTCTATCCAAAAAATCAATATCGTAAAATTTTTCAATATCATATTTGTTAATTGCACTTTGGATATTCTCATATCTGTCAAAAATTATTTGAACAAAATATCCTAACCATGGGCCTAAAAAAATTCTCCAAAATCTTACTGAATAGCTAACTTTATGATGTTTGTTTAGAAAATCTTTTAATTTTGATAAAACTTTTTCATATAATTGTTCTAAATATTCACAATCTTTAAGTAATTTTTTTTTATCTTTCCAATGGTATCTAATTGTATTGTTATCAATTTTTGTTTCACTAGGTTTGCACCATTCTCCAAGTAAAATTGTGTTTGGATAATCTTTACTAAAAATTTTTGTAGCAATTAAATCATATTTGGTATTGTGCATTATTTAAAATATTATATTAAAATGCCATCATTAATTTTTACGATTTTATCACAGATTTTTAGAGTTGACTCTCTGTGAGTTATAATAATGATTGTTATATCTTTTTTTAGTTTTTCAATTTCTTTCAACAATAAATTCTCCGTATTCAAATCCAATGAATTTGTTGACTCATCTAATATTAAAATTTTTGGTTTGTTGTAAAGTGCCCTAGCTATACCAAGTCTTTGTAACTCACCTCCAGAAATTTTTGATCCTTTCTCTCCTATGAAAGTATTTAATCCATTTTTTTGTTTATTAACATAGCCATCCAATTGAGACAAATTTATACAATTTATTAGTTTTTCTTTAGATACATTTTTTTCATCAATGCCAAATGCTATATTATTTTTTAATGTATCATCAGTTATAAATATATTTTGAGGAACATATCCAATCAAGCCTCTCCATTCTTGGATATTTTTTTCAATGTTTTCTTGATCAATCTCTATAGAGCCCTCAGATGGTTTAAGTAAACCAAGTAATAAGTTGATTAAAGTACTTTTGCCTGATCCACTTTTGCCTATGATCCCAAGTATTTCATGGTTATGAATTTCTAAGTTTATATTTTTTAGAGTTTTCTCTGAACGTTTTTCATATTTGAAACTAAGATTTTTAATTGATATTTTTTCCTTGAAAACAATTTTGTTTTCGAGGTTTTTATTATCATAATCTTTGTTTATTTTTACTTGCTCATCAATCAGATCATTGTAAAGCATGTCTACAACTGGTGTCATAAATCTTAAATTTTGTATGGATTGAATAATTCTATTGATGGAAGGCATAATTCGAAATGAAGCTACAGAATACAAGGCTAATAACATAATAATCTTGCTAAATTCATAATTTGAATATACCATTAAAGCAATAGTTGATAATAAAGTGCTTATAAAAAACATTTCAAGAACAACCTTAGGAATATTATCCAATAAATTATATTTCAAATTATTTACCATTGTCTCTGAATTGTGGTAATAAAATTTTTTAAAAAAAAAATCTATTCTTCCAAAAATTCTAATTTCCTTGAATGCATTTAAAGCTTGTAGGGTATGGAGAGTAGTTTTTTTTGCATGGAACAATCTTGCTTCTCCTAGTTTTTTTACTAATGGTGTTAGAAATTTAAACATTAGTAGTGCTGTAGTTAAGAAAAATAAAAAGATATATAAAGTAATTTGAAAGTTATATAAAAATAAAAGGCTAATAACCCCACAAAAAATTATAGTTTCACTAATTGCCAGTGTGCTCCTCAGAAGAATTCCCTGAAAAGTTCTAACTTCTTCTATATTTCTTAATAAAATTGAGCTATTTTTTTCTAAATAACTTTCATAGGGCAAAAGTAAATATTGTTTTAGTAAAGAATTTGCCATTCTAACTTGTACATTATTAGTAAATTTATTTTGTAACCATAGAAAATAGATCGAAACACTATTTTTAATCAAATAAACAATAAAGATTATAAAAATAAATAAATATATAATTTCTGAATAACTATAATTTTGAATTATAATTGGAAAATTTTCACTTAACCAATCAGTTACTAATTCTTTATTTAATATTATATTTAATAATGGTACAATTAGAGCTATACCAATAACCTCAAGAATCATTGAAAAAAAAACAATAAACAGTAGAAAAATTAATTTTTTTCTTTCTTCAATATTTAATAATTGAATTATTTTTTTTGCATAAGCCATAATTTAATCTTTAGTGAAACATGCCGATATCATATTTCCAAAAAATGGGGGAGTGTTCATTATATTTTTATCATTACTTATCGTTAATTTAATCAAACAATATAGGTGATTAAGTAAATCCTTAAAGAAATTTTCATATGGAGTGCCTAAATAAGGATATTCATAAGTATATTGATTTAAATTATATCTTTTCAAAAATAACTCCAAATTATTCATACTAAAATGTGAAAGGTGCTGTATTGGATGATACAGAGTCCAATGTTTTTTAAAAATTTTAGCACCAATAGAACTTCCATTAGGTGTTGCAATTATAAAAAGTTTCCCTCCAGGCTTGAGAATCCTTGTGATTTTTTTTAAATATTTCTCTGGATTGGATAGATGTTCTATTGTCCCTCTCATCGTGATGACATCAAAATAATTGTTTTTATATTTTTGTTTTAAAAAATCTCCACCAATTAAATTAGCCTTAAACTTTGAATTTTTATTTGCATAATTGATTGCTTCTACATCTAAATCTATTCCATATTTTTCAAAACTTTTAGGTAATTTTTTTAAAAAAAAACCTCCACTACATCCTATATCTAATAATTTTCCAGATTTAACATATTTTTTTATGAATTGAGCATCCAATTCATATTGTTTCTCTCTTAATAACATTTTTTTTTTATTACTCAGTCTTCTTTTGTCTATATAATTATTATAATAAAAACTAAGACCTCTATCTGATGTAAAGGGATTCATAAATATAAACCCACAAACAGAACATTTTTGTGTGTTAAATTTTGCATTGAAAAGAGAGGTCCAGTTAGAAAATTTTTTATTTCCACAGCAAATACAATAAAATCTTTTATTTGTTTGTAATTTTATAAATTTACTTAGTTCTTCATCTCTGTAAAAGTGTTGATCTACCATTCTAATATTTTTTAAGAAATTTTGATAATTTTTGTGCAGCAAAATTAAACGCTAATTCCTGAGATTCTTTTGTCATGCCACCTATGTGAGGTGTAATCACTATTTGCTTTGATTTTTTTAAACACTTGATAATTTTATTACTTTTTTTTATATTTTGATATTCATTTTCTATTACATCTGAAAAATACTTTGCAAATTTATTTTTTTGTAAAAAAGAAATTAAATCATTTTCATTAACTATACCTCCTCTTGATGTGTTAATTAGCTTTAAGTTTTTTTTAGCTATTTTAAAATATTTATGATTTATTAAATGTTTAGTTTTTTCATTTAAATGCAAATGTAAAGAAATTAGATCACAATTTTTAAAAATATTTTTTAAGTTTTTAACTTTTGTATATTTATTAGGGATTTTTTTGTATGGATCGTAGACATGTACATCTGCATCAAACGCTTTACAGTATTTTGCAAATTTTTTTCCTAATCTTCCGTACCCTAAGACTCCTATTTTTAAGCTATTTAGTTGATTTCCTATAAACTTTGTATAGTCCCAAATTCCATTTTTGACATTAATCGATGAATTAATAATATCTCTTGTTGATAATAGTGTAAAAGCAAAAGCAAGTTCGGCCGTTGCAGAAAGTTTTCGTAGCAAAGTATAATCCTTTGTTAAAGATAAAATTTTTACTCCATTTTCCCTAAAATACTTTAAATCTATATGATCTGTGCCAGTGGATGCGGTACAAATAACCTTTAAGTTCTTAAAATTTTTAATATTTTTGGGTCCTAAATAAAATTTTAGTTTATTTGGATTTGTATAAATTGCATCATATTTTGATGCTATTTTTATAAAATCACTTTCCGTAATATCCTCAAAGTATCTTACTAAAAAATTCTTACCAAAATTTTTTTTAAAGTTATTTATATGGTTTGTTGGTGTTATGATTAATATTTTAAATGGCATTTTTTAGTAAATATTGTGCGATTAAGATATCTTTTGGTTCATCTATATTACATGCCTTGCTTTCAGCTAGCACATACGCCAAACTTTTTTTAGATCCATACCTTCTTTTTTTATTAATTAAATAGTCTCTTTTAATTCCATAAATAGCACCACTCCTAACAAATGCTTTTGGTTTAAGATCTTGTCTTCTTGACTCAGGTTTCTCTTTAACAATAAAATCAACAATTCTTCCATTAATAATTTTTTTAACTCGTGCTGGGTGATTGTCATAAACTCTATTTACAGCAATACAAGTGTCTGGATTTTTTTTTATTAATATTTTTATAACTTTATCTATGTCTGTATATGTTTTAAGTGGATTGGTGCACATTAATTCTATTACAAAATCATATTTAATTTTATTTTTTTTTTCCATAAATTTTACTGCATGAACTAAGGCATCTACTGAAGTTGAATTATCCTTTGAAATATTTTTTGGTCGAATAAATGGAGTTTTTGCTCCATACTTTTTTGCAGTTTCTGCAATTATTTTATTATCAGTTGACACCACATAATCTGAAATTAACTTTGATCTCTTCGCTTCACGTATAGTGTAATAAATGAGCGGTTTACCTAGAATATTTATTATATTTTTATTTTTAATTGATTTTGACCCTCCACGAGCTAACGTAATAGCTAAAATATTTTTTTTTTTCATGGGCTTATAAATTAACTATGCAACACCTATCCAGGTTTTTCCACCTGGCGTATAATGATGCATTACTTCTAAATTAGGATCGTATAGATAACTTTTTTTTTGATTTATAATTTCCTGAGCCATATATCTGTCTTCTTTTCCAGAAAGATTTTCATCAAATTTATTTTTTGCTAGGAATGATTTTTTATATATTGCTATTGCATTATGCAAAAAATATCTATTTTCTAATTCAGAAAACATGTTTTTAACTTCTTTTTCTCCAAAATGGGTCCAGATATATCTTTTTAACAGTTTTTTTCCAAAAAAGATTGGAATTTGATTTCCAAAAACACAAACATTTTTTTTTAGATCTAAAATTGTTTTTTTCATATCTATTTTTGAAATTACACAATGTGCAGAAATAATCATCACATAATCGTTTTTTGAATTTTTAACTCCTTTGTTGAGTGATTTTCCAGGCGTGTAATCTTGAATATTCAAGAATTTTATATTTGTGTAAGATTTACTTCTTGTATTTTTTAAAGTTTTATCTTGTAAAAAACTTCGAGCTATTTGAAGAGATCTATCTGAGGAATTGTTATCTAAAATAATTATCTCAGGACTATCAATATTATCAAGAATAGATTGAATGCAATGTCCAATCCACTGTTCTTCATTTTTTGTTCTAATTAATACTGATACTTTATTCATAATTTAAATTGCCTTTACTTAGACCATCTTCCTCTATAGTTATTAAAAATATCTTCTTCACATTTTTGAAGATCAAGCCCTTTATCCATATTCATCTTCACATAGTTTTTTTTAAATTTACTAATACTTAATAATTCTTTTTCATTAATTGCAAATTTATTATCTCTTCCAGGTAATGCTTTATCTATCGTAAAATGTTTTTCAATATATTTGGCTCCTAAACATATGGCAATTATTGCATCATCTATGCCACTAAAATGACCACTGTAACCAATATCATTAAATAATTTTTTCAGTTCATTCATCTTTTTAAAGTTAACATTTTCTGCGTCTAGGGGGTAAGAGGAAACACAATGCATCATCACTGAATTTTTCAAATTACATTGTGATTTTATGTCCAAGATTTCTTTCCATTGAGCAGCACCTCCTGAAATTAAAACTGTGTCAAATTTTTCTAAGCACTTTTTAATTAGATCTAAATTATATATTTCATGACTTGGAATTTTTATTATCTTACTATTTAACTTACTAAGAAATTCAACATCATTTAAATTAAATATTGAGGTTAAAAATTCTACACCATATAATTTACATACATCCATTAACTCATAATGTTTTTCTTTAGTTAATTGTGCTTTTTTATAAATCTCTCTTCTTCCATCTTGATCCCATGGACCGTCTTTTAGGTTTTTTTCACTCCAGCTTTGAAACTTGCAAATGTCAGCACCATTTTCTGATGCTGCTTTAATCATTTTTTTTGCTAAATCTAAATCGCCCAAATGATTCCATCCAATTTCTGCAATAATTTTAATTTCCATACTTATAAACTTCCATCTATTCTTTGATCATTATTAAATAATTCTTTCACATCAAAAATCACCGAATTATTATTTAAGTTTTTTTTAAATCTCTTAATACCCATCTTATAGAATTGATCATGAGGTACTGCAATAATTAGTATATCAAATAAACTCTTATATTTTAATTTTTTTAACAATTTTATGTTATGTTTTTTTTGTATTTCGGCATAATCACACCAAGGATCATATACACTCACTAAGTTTTTTTTCTTGGAAAAAAAATTGTATATATCAATTACTTTTGTATTCCTAAAATCTGAACAATTTTCTTTAAAGGTAAATCCTGCAATTAATATTTTCAATCTTTTCTTAAAAATTTTTTTTTTTTTTGCTATATTTAAAACTTGCTTTCCAATTTCTTGTCCTACAGAATTATTTATTTTTCTTCCTGCTAAAATTACTTGTGGATTTAATCCAACTTTTTTAGCTGTATATGTTAAGTAGTATGGGTCAACTCCAATACAATGTCCTCCAACTAATCCTGGGTCATATTTAATAAAATTCCATTTAGTTGCTGCATATTTGATAACTTCTTTTGTATTTAAATTTATTTTTTTAAAAATTAATGATAGCTCATTTATAAGTGCAATATTTAAATCTCTTTGGGTATTTTCCACAACTTTTGCCGCTTCTGCTGTTTTTATATTTGGCACCTTATGTATTTTGGCGTGAACTATAGATTTATATAATTGGTATATTTTTATTGTAGTGCTTTTATTGGAGCCACTAACAAGTTTATCGATTTTTACTAAGGTTTTCCTCTTATCCCCCACGTTGATTCTTTCAGGCGAATAACCATAAAAAAAATCTTTATTTGGTATCATTTGGGAATATTTTTTTAAAATAGGTACGCAAAATTCTTCTGTACAGCCAGGGTAAACCGTAGACTCAAATATTATAATGCTATTTTTTTTTAAGCTTTCACCTACAGTTTTGCAGGCATTTTGCAAATGACTTAAATCGGGTTGGTTGTTATATTTTACCGGCGTCGGAACAGTCACAATATATACGTCAGAATTTTTTATATCTTGTTTATTACTTGAAAAGATTAAATTTTTTTTTTTAATTTGATTTTTTAAAAATTCTTTATTTTTATCAACACCTTGTCTTAGCGTTTCTATTCTCTTATCATTTGTATCAAAACCAATCACAATATTTTTTCTAGAAAATTCAATGGCAAGTGGTAGCCCTATGTACCCAAGTCCTATGACTACAATTTTATTTTTTATCATGTATATAATATTCTTTATACCATTTAACAAAATTTTTAATCCCTTTTGTAACGTCAGTTTTAGGGTTATATCCTCCAAGCATTTTAATTTTTTTAATGTTTGAAAAAGTCTCTTGAACATCTCCTTTTTGTTTTGGCAAAAATTTTATTTTAGCCTTAATATTAAGCTCTTTTTCAAGCAATTTAATATAAGTCATTAATTTAATTTTTTTTCCTCTACCTATGTTTAAAATTCTATAGGGTGCAGAACTTTTTGATATATCTAATTTTTTATTTTCAAACTTAGAATTTTTTTTGGGTATTTTTTTTAAAATACCAACTATGCCTTGAGTAATGTCATCTATATAAGTAAAGTCTCTGGCATGTTTTCCATAATTGTAAACTTCAATATTTTTTTCGTTAAGAATATTTTTTGTAAATTTAAATAAAGCCATATCTGGTCTTCCCCATGGTCCATATACAGTAAAAAATCTTAGTCCAGTTGTTGGTAAATTAAATAAGTGGCTATAGCTATGGGCCATCAATTCATTACACTTTTTGGTTGCTGCATATATATGTGTTGGATGATTGGAGCCTTTATCTTCTTTAAATGGCATTAGTGGATCAAGACCATATACACTGCTTGTGCTAGCATATATTAGGTGTTTTATATTTTGTTTTCTGCTGCACTCTAAAATGTTTAAGAAAGTATCTATATTATTTTGTAAGTAATTTTTAGGATTTTCAATAGAATATCTAACTCCGGCTTGTGCTGCTAGATTTACAACAATATCAAATTTAAACTTAACAAATAATTCATCTAATTTCTTTTTATTTTTTAAATCTAACTTAATAAATTTGAATTTTTTTGCACTTAGCTTTTTTAATAGTGAAATTCTTTTTTTTTTTAAATTTGTATCATAATAATTATTGATATTATCTAGTCCATAAATGTAATGTTTTTTTTCTAATAATCTTTTTGATAAATGAAAACCTATAAAACCAGCTGCTCCAGTAATCAAAATTTTCATTATATTTGTTAAATTCTATAAATATTCTATACTATTTAGTAATTTGATTTAAAATTTAAAAATATGAAACTTATTGATTGTTTTTATGAAAGTCCATATTTTAGTGGAAAACATACTTCATATTTTGAAGTTTATGAAGAGTTATTAAACAATTATATTGATAAAGATATTACTCTTGTTGAAATTGGTGTAAACAATGGCGGTTCATTGTTTATGTGGCAACAGTATCTTGGTAAAAAATGTAGAATTATTGGAATTGATAATAACGAAAAATGTAAAGAGCTAGAAAAGCACAACTTTGAAATTTATATAGGTAATCAAGCTGATCCACTTTTTTGGAAAAACTTTTTTATTAAAGTTGGAAAAATCGATATTTTGATAGATGATGGAGGGCATACAAATTTTCAGCAAGCTATCACTTTAAACTCTGCCGTTGATAATATTAAAGATAGTGGTCTAATTATCGTTGAGGACTTGCATACAAGCTATTTAAAAGAATATGGAAACCCTTCAAAATATTCATTTAAAAACCTAATGTTTGATTATGTTGATAAAATTAATCATAGATCAAGATCACTAGATTACAAAAAAGCTTTGAGTATGCCTATAGCCAACATTAGTTTTTATGAGTCTATAGTAGCATTAAAAATCAAAAGAAAAACAGATTACCTATCAGATGCAATTGTGAATAATAAAAAAACACTAAATATAATAGAAAATAAATTTGCAAATAATGGACAGGATAAAATAAATGATACTTTACATAGATTAAAATTCTTACAAAAAATTCCAGTGTTGGGCAAAAGCATTAAGCTTTTTGCAAAAAAAATACTTTCTTATTTACTTAAGTTACGTATCAAAAATGAAAATAAAAAAATGAAAGATTTTTTTAATTAATTTATCTAAATGAATCAAAAAGATTTGTAACCTTGGTTGGGAAAAATAAAACAAATAATCTACGAATAAAATTCTTTAGAGTTTTCACTGGACTCTTACCTTCAAGAATATAAGTTGTTAAAAAATAGTAATAAGTGAAAAATATTCCCTTTAGATTGTGTTTATTATCAAAAGTGTAGTTAAACTTATCAAAAATAAATTTATACAAGATTTCAATAACTAATATTTCATTTTTATCAAGAGTATTTCTCCATCTCTTTTCTATATTTTTTTTCTCATAAAAACTTTCAGGTGGTGACTTTGTTAAGTCTTTTTCTTGATTGCCTTGTAAATATGAGCTTTCACCAAACCATTTTTTTTTCATAAATGTGCTACACAAAAGTGTTTTGTTAAAGTCTATTTTTAAAAATTTACAAAGATTTTTTTGATTTTTTTCTAGATCCTTGTGCATATTTTCATTTTTCATAATAATTATTTTTTTGAATATTTTTTTCTTAATTAAATTTTTATAAAATGAAATTGCATAATTCCAATAAAGAATAGAATAGTCAAATTGCAAAGGATTCATCTCTTTTTTGAAATGTTTTCTAAATCTAACATAAGTTCCTGCTAAAGCGGCACGAGGATCTCTCATCATGTATATAAATTTTGCATTAAAAATTTTTAAATATTTAAAAGAATGCCACGGCACATGCTCTTGAATTACAATTATTTTTTTTTTATCAATATTAACTTTATGTATTTTACAAAAAGCGTAATGAATTCCAAAGAAAATATTTTTTTCAAAATCTTTTTTTTTATTTTTTGGATGAATTAAATATAAATATAAAAATTTCTCAAAATCTTTTTTTTGTTTTAAATTAAAGATAAATTTTCTTCTTTGTGTTTGATACATTTTTTCAAGATAGAATTGTTTAGAAATTTCTTTAGAAATTTTCTTAAAGCTAACTTTTTTTATATCTTTAAATTCTTTTTTTCTAAATTTTAATCTATTTAAGGATCTAAAAAAACTGAATGCTGGCATAATCAATATATCTGGATGACCATCTAGAAGGCTATGCATCCAATCAACACCATTATGACCAAAAGTTGATAGGTTTATTATTTTTAATTTATTTATTGATAAATAGTCATTTTGATTGGGAATATTATTGCTCATACTGCATCTTATTTATTAAACAAATTAATTTTTTTATAAAAAAAAGATGTATTGTCATTAATTAATTTTAATTTTTTAAATTTTTCAAAGAAAATATCATTACCAACAACATCAATTTTATTTTTATAAGTTTTGTGGTTTTTTTTAATTTTTTTAAAATTATCTCTCACAAGCATTATAGGTATTATTTTATTTTTTTTACAAAGTTCGTTATTTTTTTTATTAAAATAAACAGTAGAAATAATTGGGAATTTTTCCGATTCTATTATTATCTTAGAAATACCAAAAACTCTTTTAATCTGTATTTCTCTATCTTTTTTTGAGTAACCAAGGTCAGTACTAACTAACTTTCTCACATTATCACCATCAACTAATATGGAGTCTTTTATTTTCAACTTAAGAATTTTAGAAAGGAATGTTTTTCCTGATCCAGACAAACCATAGAACCAAATTCCCTTATATTTTTTTGTACTAAATTTAAAAATCATTTTTTTCAATAATAGATACTGAGTTTGCTCTAGATTTTTTTCTTGGAAAAATTACATTGATTAAGTAAGCAAATTTATTATTTTTAAAAATTATTTCCTTATTTTTTTTTATATTACTGTATAAAAATTTATATAAATATTTTTTTGGAAACTTTGTAAAAATAGAGCTAGAGTTCTTATGTAATTGGAGTTTTTTTCTAAGTTTTTCATTTTCTGTAAAAACAATTAAATTTTTCATTTCTACAGATGCTATTTTTTCATAAAAATATCCTTTTTTTGAAAATATAACTATGGTTTGATTTTTTAAACTTTTTATAATACTTTCTATTGAGAGCACTTTTGAAGCTCTTACTTTATTTTTTTTACTTTTTAAATATTCGTTAAGCCATTTAATTGTATTTTTCCAATTTTTTGAAGTAGCCGTTTCATCACTAAGCATTAAATAATCTACTTTTTTTGAAACATAGTAGTCTATATTTGTTACATCGCTTTTACTTGGTGAATTCTCTAGGATTAAAGAATTCAAATTTTCTGTTGCAATTATTATTGGCTTACTGCATTTTTTTGCATCTTCTATTATTTTATCCACATACTCAGATAGCTTTGAAATTCCAACTTCAGCTGCCAAATCTCCACGATCTACCATTATTGCATCACTATGCTGTATTATTTCTTTTCTATTTTTAAAACCCAAATAATTTTCAATTTTTGAGATAAATAGTTTTTTAGGATATTTTTTTTTTAATATATTTATTATTTTTGCATTTTGAATAAAGCTTAGTCCTATACAATCAAATTTTAATTTGTCTATTTTCTTTAAAAAAGATAAATATTTTTTTTCTTGAAGGCTGTCATCATAAATCGATAGAGGTACATTTAAGCCTTTTTTAGGTCCCAAAATAAAACTGTGTAATGATTTTCCTATCAAAACATTATTTTTAAAGCTAATAAATTTGAATTGATATGTGCCATCTGATAATGAAAAATGTTTTATTTTATTTATTATTTTTGGTATGTGGTTGGATAGTTGAATAACATCTTTTATTTGATTATTATTTCCAAATTTAATAATTTCGCCCTTTTTGATTTCAATAGGATCATTGTTTAGAGTTCTTGGTTTAATGCCTGGTATGTCCACGAGAACCAACTTACTGGGTTCTATTTTTTTTATTAAGTTTATATTCCTATTGTGCCAATTTATAGTGTTGTGAGACATATTTAATCTAATTAACTCAGACCTTTTTAAAATATATCTTAAATTACTTCCTTCAGAAACCGGGCCAATTGTTGCTAATGTTTTGGTCATATCCTTTTATAAATTATTTTTTGTAACTCTTTATCTGAGTGTTGATAAACAGATTTTTCTTTTAGACTATACCTAAAATCAGTTCCAGATATATTGATTAATCCTTTATGCCCACAAGTTCCTTTTATAATATAATCTTTGCATTTTAGACATAAATATCCACCTTTAGATGTTATTGATTTGATCTTAAATTTTTTTTTATATTTTATTGCAGTTTCGGATGCTGCATTTGGCCTATACAAATTTTGTGCCCCTGCATGATCTCTGCCTATATAAAAATAATTAAATCCTAAGTTTTCCCTCATTAATAAGTGATGCATTGCTTCACGGGGACCAGCATAATGAAAGCTACTCCATATAGGTAAAAATTTTATTCTCTTATATTTTTTCTCCATAAATTTCAGAGATTTTGTAATTATCTTATCTGAGAAATCATTTTTCTTTTTTATACCAAAAATTGGATTTAAAATTAAAATATCAAATTTTCTTAGGATATATTTGAATACTGCTTCATGACCATAATGTGGTGCATTCCTAATCTGCATTGAACATACTTTCTTATGTTTCTTTCTTATTAAAGAAATTACATTTTTTGCTTTTTTTATATTTGAAAAATAGAACTTGTATCTATTGTAATATTTTTTTTTTAATAAGGCATTGGTTGCAAAGATTTCTCCATATCTAAAAAATTTTTTATTACCAATGTAATTAAGCTTACTGGTACCAAATATTTTTTTTGAAAATTTAAGTTTATCAATCTTGAAAATTTTTGCTTGAGAATAATCAAAAAATTTTATCCCTAATGGTAAACAGATAGGCATACCTAGATATGAATTTTTATAAAACTTTTCTAAGTTTTTTTTATCTAAAAAGTTTTCTTGATGGCTAAAAAGTCCTGATTTTAAATTAGCATAGCTAATTAAATACTCTTCTTCATCTATCATTATATAAAATAATAAAATTGCATGATAATTACTAGAGGTTTTATAATTTTAATATTTTCAAATCAAGATATATGTCAAATGACTGCAGATTAAAATTTAACTTAAAACTATTTAATCTTGTATTAATCTTAATTTGTAAATAAGAATGCAATCAAATTATGCCTGTAGAAAATCTAATTTATTACTTACTAATTTTTTCAATAGTAACATTACAATCAGTGGTTGGGGTGGGAGTTTTAGTCTTGGGTACGCCGTTGTTGTTAATATTTGAATACAGTATAGTTGAGTCTATATCTATATTGTTGCCTATTTCTATTTTAACAAGCATGATAAATATAATATTTATTAAAGTAACAAATAAAAAAATTATACTTAATTTAAACAAAGATGTAAAAAAAGCTTTTTTTACACTGTGTTTGCCTGCCGTATTTATGGGAATTTTTTTATTAAAAAATTTTCAAGATTTGATAAATTTTAAGGCTTTTGTGGCATTCATTATTCTTACAACTTTATGCGTAAAATCGTATCATAAAAACAAAGTTATTAATTTTTCAAATTTAATAAAAAAAATTATACTTTTTTTCATAGGCCTGATCCATGGTATGAGTAACTCTGGCGGTACATTATTATCAATATTTATTTTATCTATAAATAGAAATTTAAAAAATCAGACCAGGTATAGTCTTACTTTTTTTTATTTCTTTTTAGCTCTTTTCCAATATTTGATTTTTATAATCATTTTTCAAAGTATGATTTCATACCATTTATTAACTAACATAATATTAATAACAGTGGCGGGATCTTTATTTGGTAATTTTTTAGTTAAATTTATAGCAGAAATATATTTTCAGTTTTTAATAGAACTGTTAGCAATTATAGCTGCTATCTTTTTAATCATAAGCAGTTTATGATTTTTATTTATACCTAATCATTGATCTAAAATAAAACTTTTTTCAGTGCATAAATCAAGCCAATTGAGCTATTAGTACTGGTCAGCTACACGCATTACTGCGCTTCCACATCCAGCCTATCAACGTGGTGGTCTACCACGGCTCTATAGGAA
>Ga0233427_10001515_pt1 | contig 24564 bp, 15 predicted proteins | sample SI_118_April2016_5_FD_179885 | JGI IMG/M metagenome (GOLD analysis project Ga0233427, IMG submission 179885) | Seawater microbial communities from Saanich Inlet, British Columbia, Canada - SI_118_April2016_100_MG | ecosystem: Environmental > Aquatic > Marine > Inlet | place: Canada: British...
AATAAAGCCGCCTATAACAGCGGCTTTATTAAAATCAACAGCACTAAAGTGTACTCAGTCGTTAGACGCTACACTTTCATCATTACCAAAGCAATCATTTGCTAGGAAATCAATTAATGCAGTATAGAACTTCACATTATGACGATAAAACAGTGTGCTGTAGAAATGATCAGCGCCCTCTAACCACATAGACTTATGTGGAATACCATGTTTTTCAAGTGCTTTAATATACTTTTCAGCATGCTCAGGTGGAACTCTTTGGTCGACACTACCATGGATGACGAAAAGCGGAATATTCACCTTCTCAACTTCTTTAATAGGCGAGATACTCTCCTCCCACATTTTTATTTGCTCTAGGGATCCCGACGTCGGGAACCGCGCCATTTGCCCGCGATAGTAATTGAGTTGTTGTAAATTATCAGCCACCGCCGCACCGGCGATTGCACATTGGTAAATTTGCGGGCTACGGGCTGCAGCAATTAACGCTGCATATCCGCCATAGGACCAACCGAACATTGCTAATCTGTCTGGATCCGCAAGGCCTTGATCAACTAAATACAGGGCCCCATCATCTTTATCGTCCTGCATCTTACGGCCACCCTCACCTCCGTCAATAAAAGCAGATTGATAAAACTCTAAACCATAGGCGGTCGAACCCCGATACTGAGGCTGGAGAACCATATAACCATAATTCGCTAATAACTGTGCCCAACCATCATAACTTGGATTTTCACCAACAAAAGGGCCGCCATGAGGCATTACTACCAGCGGATACGGCGGCTTAGCATTGGGGACTGTTATGAATCCTTCAATGTCCTTACCATCGCGTGACTTATAGTTAATAGCTTTTACATCAGCAAGATTGTCACTTGAAAATTGCGGTTTTTTCGAGCCAATCGCCATAAACCTGCTATTTTTCAAAAGGTAGTATGTCCCCGGGTCGCGAGGCCCAACATTATAAACAACCATACTATTACCATCGCGGGAACGACTACTGATACTCATGCGATCAGCATAAGGAACAAGTCCCTTTAACTGCTCGTAAATGGCCTTCTCCTCACCATCAAACCACTCATACTTTGTTTCTCGCCCAACGCGATAACTAACCGCAGTAATCTCATCTGGATTTGTATAGCGGTTTGTGTGAGACCTGGCACTCACATCACCACCGGCCCTACGATAGATTAATTCATTATATTTTAAGGTGTCAGGGTTAAATGACCACAGGCCAGTCGTATTGTTGCCGTTATGCGCGATGACTAAAAGATCCGAAGATGATAAAGGATCAACGCCAACAGGGGTCCAAGATTCAAAATTCTCTCTGTGTTGACGATTAATGAGTTTCCAATCCTTGCTTCCTGTTTTCCGATAGTAAGTCAAAAACTCATTTGATTGCGCATCATAGCCAGAGCCGAATTGAGGATTGCCATAACCATCAAATTCAATATTGGAAATCTTTGGCGATTCACGGGTAATCAATTTTCTAATACCAGTTTTTACATCATATTCAAAATATTTTGGATACCTAGAGCCCTTATCATATTCGTACACCAAAAATTTATTAGACTTTGTGCGAATTGGGCCTAAAAGACCACCTCTCTCGCCACCAGCCTCACTGATTTTTTTCCATTTCGATTTTTTACGGTCTTTATCAAGGGTAAGAATACCGCTAGTCGTCTTATAAACTCCACGATTAAATCCTTCAATTTTATCCCGAACTTTCAGCCGTGCACTGAATATAATCTTGTCATTGGTCGCCCAATAAAACCGGGTCATTTCCATAGGCTTAGCGTTCATAATGAACGGTCGGGCCCCTAGGTCATTAGCATCATAAACTTCTAAATTTGGGTTTCCATCTTTGGTGGCTATCTTCAAGAGTGCTAGCTTTTCACCGTCAGGGGACAAACTTACATTACTGATGTCATCGCGCTTTGCCCACTCTTCAAGTGGGTATGGCTCAATTTTTTGTGCGGCCTGTGCCGGCATGCCTAGAATAAATATCGCAGCCAAAACTGTTATTGCAATAAAACTATCTCTCATATTTCAATTCCTTTTTAATCTTGATCGATAAAAAAACCCCCTCAAAATATCTGAGAGGGTCTTAATATAACTACTTTAGATTAACAATTATCTAGTTGCTACCAAACTGATATTCAAAGTTCACATAGAGAGAGCGACCCATTAGGTTATAACCATAACCAATAGGAACATTGTTAACTGAAGATACTTCGCTTCCATCAACCCTTGGTGGCTCTTTATCAAATATGTTTCGCGCACCAACGTTAATAGCCCAGTTATCTTCCTGATAAGTCACAGACAACGTGTGCGTCATGTAATCATCAGCGTGGCCAACATCGCGACACGTATCATAGTAACCTTCCCCTAAGCATGTATCGCCGTAGTATCCAGTGTCATTCGTATCATAAATATCACTATACGGGTCTCTCGCAAGAGGGTCTTGATCAACAGAGCTAATGTAATTAGATCTCAACATTACGGCCCACTTTTCATAAGTTAAGCGAATGGTGGAATTTCCTTTCCAGCTAGGAAAGCCCCACTCGCTAGCATAATCTTCGAAATCTTCAACACCATTGTCATCAACAAATAGGAATGAACGCTCTATTGTATGACCGGCGTTAATAGAAATATCAACGTCAATAGCACGATCCATAATCGTCCAGGTGTCACCAAAAGTGACATTGACATCAGCACCGCGTGCCTTCTCATTATCTCGATTGAGGAAACCATTATCCAATAAAGTGATATATGGATCGCTTGGGTCAGACATATCTCGGCTAATACGACCACAGAACGGGCTTTCTCCAGTCAGCGTGTAATAGCAGTCATTAACGATATACTGGCCATTTGGCTCAATAATAGTGTTGTCAATCGAGACTTCGTAATACGTCATGCTAACGCCAAAATCAAACTCATTGCTGAAGTCTTGCTCATACGAGAAGCCAGCAGTCCACGATTCAGATTCTTCTGGATCCAGAGTCAGCGAACCGCCCGTCGATTGCTCTACACTATAAGCACCAAACCCGCCAGTATAGCCTGTTGGGTTAACGCCATTAGCAAGACAGTTGGCTAGCACCTGAGGGTCACGCTGATCAGCACTAGGATCATAAATACCCGTAAACAAGTCAATTGCGTCTTCCGGTGTTTTACAGGGATCGCTAATAGTATTGAAACCAGTCTGGTTCGCTAGATACAGTTCACGTAAGTTGGGTGCTCGAAACGCGGTTCCATAAGTAGCGCGTACCAATAGTGAGTCAACCGGACGCCAGCCTAACTTAAGTGATTCAGTCGTATTGCTACCGTAGATCTCGTCGTCGGTATATCGGGCTGAAGCATTAATAGTCAGTTCTTTAGCAAAAGGCTTATTGGCAATCAATGGCGCCTCTACTTCAAAAAAGAGCTCGCTCATATCCTTAGAGCCGACAGCGCCACCGTCAGAGAAGTATCCAAAGAACAGGCCATCTCGAGCCACGTTGTCAGGCATCGAGTTAATTTCATCTTTACGATACTCAAAGCCAACAGCCATCTGGATAGGCCCGTTGGGCATCTCATAAACATCACCAGCCATTGAAGCATTGATGATTGTCTGCTCATACTCGGTATCAAAATCACGGCTATCAAAGAGGTAATTTGTTTCTGCTTCAGTAGCAAATGTACCAACTATGCCCGCAGGGTAAAGCGAAGGTGCAAACATGTTAACAGCAACACAACCTGGTGCTGCATCAGCGGCCAACGTTGATCCTGAATCGTTAACACAAGGAGTGTCTGTCGATGAATAGTTACCCAGCGCAAGATCCAAACGGTCGCCACGTATACCATAACGATGAGACTCACCCTCAGATATGGAGTAAGACCCGTAAAGATCAAATGTCCAATTCTTAAGCGTTCCTGCATTCATAAAGGGAAGGTCGCCTCTAAAGCCGGCTACGAATCGAGAATTCTCAAAGCTCGCCTCAGTGGATGATCTGTCATTTTCTACAGAAACAATCGGCAGAGTTCCTACTGCACCAATGGGACCACTAAGAAGACCGAAAGTAGCTGGCGTACACCCAGCTAGTGGAATGCCGTAGCCTGCACATAGGCCCTCATAGTAAGACCCAAAACCCGCTGTAAAAACAGGGTTGGTGAAAAGTGCGTCCTGTGCCAAACCACAATCTACGCCATCTGGGTTATTGGGATTACATAAGTTATAAGGGTTATTGGCAGGCACATCAGGAAACAACTGGGGTGGACTAGACGTTTGTGAGTAATCCTGCTTAGAATACATAGTTTCAAAGTAAGCTGTTATGTTGGCGTCACCCTCAAAGGTGTACTCTCCGTAAGCCATAAAGTTAACCGTTTCATTTTCTGGATATAAATCGGCGTTTTGCTTGTAGGGCGTACCATTAAGACTGTAATCTGAATAGGAGACATCAGCTATGCCATCGCCATCACTATCTATACCAAAGTTACCGTAGGGAGCGACGCTTTCACTAAAGTTACCCCAACCACCGTTGCTGACACCAGGCGTGTAATAAATACTGCCAGTAGCCATTCCAGGCACAAAAACTCTACCCGCTAGACTGGTTGGTTTACAGTTAGATATAGCCATGCCATATGTCTCTTTGTAATAGAGATCTAACTGTCTAATTTGTCCAGACTTGTCCATTTCTAAATTTGTTTCACACTCACCTGTCCAGGGTCGGCTGCCATAGCTAGCTGACTCACTTTTGGAATAATCAAGTCCCATGCCAACAAAACCACGATCCCAGTTCTTACCCCAGGTTAGTTGTAAATTAGAATTTTCACCTCCATCATATTTAGGTGCAGTGGCTCCCATCGCTAAATCGAGACCATCAAAGTCTTTTTTCATTATAATGTTGGTTACACCACCAATCGCATCAGATCCATAAACGGAAGATGCGCCATCGGTCAGAATTTCATACTGCCCGACCAATCCCGCTGGAATTAAGCCAACGTTCGGTGCGTAGGGAGCGCCCTCGGCACCACCAGGTGCTAGACGACGTCCGTTGACTAGTACCAATGTTCTATTGGAGCCAAGACCCCGAAGGTCAATAGTCTGCGTTCCAGGACCATTGTCTAAAACAAAACCACTAAAGGTTAGGTCAACCTGCTGTCCACCTGCGGACGTTGAGCCCTGCAAAATATCTGCCGCATTGATCAAACCAGCCTCGCGTGAGATTCCTGCAGAGATAATCTGCAGCGGAGATATACTTGAAAAAGTTGTTCGCTTTAAGCGTGATCCAGTAACCACGACCTCATCCACAGCAGCATTTTCTGAGTCAAATGCCAGCTCTTTAGCCGCTACGTCTTCAGTGACAATTTCCGCTTGCACTTCTCCAGTAACAATTTTTGCCTGCACTTCGTCTGCAAGAATTTCCTCACTCTCACTATTTTGCCCTGCGTACGCTAAGGAAGATCCTAATAATAGAATCGACGCGATGGACGCCCCTAGGGTACTAGCCTTACTTTTTGATTTAACAGTCATTACTCTCTCCCGATAACTACTTAAATGGACTAATATTTTATTTTATTTATATTTCTCGAAACAACTAGCGAGTTTATTACCTATTTCTATAGTTGTATACATATAATTCATCTACGGGGTAAGCTAAAAGTAAGATCAATATCGCCGCTGTATGACCCTAAATCGGCAGTGGTTCAAACGCCATAAACCATAGATTTCTAAAATGCAGTGAAATATTAGTAATTTTCTTGCGAATATTTTCGAAGCAATGACTCAGCGGGATGCCTAGGCTATGATGCCAGGGCTTATTAAGGGCGTAAGATCGCAACTCTAAATCCAGAGTTATAAAAGCCTTAGCCGGACCAACTAGATACTTTTGAGACGAGACATAATGAAAAGAAAGACAGTTTATCTAACCCTAACCTTGATTATCCTTAGCTTGATTCAGGGTTGTGAAAACAACACCAACCAGGGCGACCCAGCAACCATCAAACAGAATGCCAAAGCGCCACCCGCAATGGCTGCGATTGCCATATCTGACAGCTACGGCGCACAGGTGAGTCAGGATATTCTTAATGCCGGTGGTAATGCTGTCGATGCCGCTGTAGCGGCTGGTTTTACTTTAGCGGTCACCTTTATTGATGCAGGCAATATTGGCGGTGGCGGCTTTATGACCATTAAGATGGGTGATGAAATTGCGTTTCTTGATTATCGCGAAAAAGCACCCTTAGCAGCCCACAAGGACATGTACTTGGACACTGAGGGCAATGTGATTGACAATATTACTTTGATCGGCGCTCAAGCTGTTGGTGTGCCGGGCACTGTCGCTGGATTTTGGGAAGCTCATAAAAAGTTTGGTAAATTGCCATGGAAAGATCTTCTCAATCCAGCTATAAAATTGGCTAGAGACGGTTTTATGCCGGCTCCAGCTCTCGTTGACAATGTTCATCGTTTGAAAGGCCAGTTTGTTGGCAAAACTAACTTTAATGCCTATTTTGAATCGATGAAAGTCGGCCGCTTATTTAAACAGCCAGAGCTAGCGAGGACCTTAGGCCGTATAGCGGAAAGTGGCGCGGACGATTTTTACCGAGGTGAGACAGCGGCGCTGATAGTAAAAGAGATGCAGGTAAGTAATGGCCTGATCACAGCGGAAGACTTAGAAGGTTATAGGGCAGTTTGGCGTGAACCGGTGCGTGCGAAATGGCGCGAGTATGAAGTCATTTCTGCCCCACCGCCTAGCTCCGGCGGCTTTGCTATTGTGCAGTTGTTAAAAATGAAAGACTACTTAGATGATTCCTTTCAGGGCGTCGAGCACAACTCTGCACAGTACATTCACCTAGTCGCCGAAATGGACAAAAGGGTTTTCGCCGATCGTGCTGAGTATTTAGGAGATCCTGACTTTTTTGATGTCGACGTTAATGCGCTAATCGACGATAACTATGTCGCTAAACGCGCTGCAGAGGTTAATCCAACAAAAATATCACTGCTAACCAGCATTAACCCCGGGCTAGAATCGCCCAATACCACTCATTATTCCATCGTGGACCAGTGGGGTAATGCGGTGTCTAATACTTATACCATCAACTGGGATTATGGCAGTGGCGTGGTCGTAGGAGGCGCAGGCTTTTTACTCAACAACGAGATGGACGATTTTAGCGCCAAGCCAGGCGTCCCGAATATATATGGTGTCGTGGGTAACGTAGCCAATGAGATTCAGCCTGGTAAGCGGATGCTTTCATCTATGTCACCGACCATTGTACTGAAGGACGGTGAAGTAGAGATGGTACTAGGTACGCCCGGAGGATCAACTATCTTCACTACTGTTTTTCAAGTCATTATCAATATTTTAGACTTTGGAATGACCCCTATTGAAGCAATTGGAGCGACACGGTTTCACCACCAGTTGGTGCCTATAGATCTTATTACCTACAGCGGTTACACCATTGGCCGGCCGTTGCCAGAACAGACAATTAAAGAGCTTGCCAATAAGGGCTATCGGTCAGAGCCTCACGCTTTTGAGTACGGTGATGTTCAGATAATTATGAAAGACGGCGACTCTTGGATTGCTGCTTCAGACCCTCGTGATCGCGGAGAATCAAGGGTTTTTGACGTAATCTCAAAAACCCTTGACCACTAGACCGCTAGACCGCTAGCGCAAGTAACTCTTACCTATAGAGTTACTTGCAGTTTAATGCCTATATTTCTCCCCGGCAATGGAACTTCGTCCTTCACGAAAGACGAGTGGTTTCTAGCCACTTCATCGAGCAAGTTTTTAGCAAAAAATGACACTGTTGCAGTCTGCTTTTTACCGAAAGTGAAGGTTTTAACTGCATTAAAATTCAACATGCTAAAGCCGCTGGTAACCGTTTCATTGGTACCAAGATCTCTTTGAGACCCGACATCCTTTAAATCAAGCTTTAACTCAAGACCATTTTGGGCATAGGAAATTCCATAAATATTTCTATCAGGAGTCATACGAGGGATATTGCTATCATCGCGTAACTCTCCAGCGACTGAATCACGGCCAAATGACAAAGTCAGGTCGCCGTCACCCAGTTCAAAAACGGTACCCATTTCTAATTCATAGCCGACAAATTGCGCATTCTGCTGCAAATAATTGGCCTTAATTAAGCCGCCATGATCATCTTCATCATCATGCTCTTCGTGCACTTCTGCAGTTTCGTCTTGGAGGTAGATATAATTAGCGACATCATTTTTAAACAAGGTAACCGTTCCAAAAATACCTTCATGCTCATAAGACAGGGTTGCATCAAAGTTTGTCGATCGTTCAGACTCCAAATCAGTATTACCAATCTCCAAGCGACCAGTGGCCAGATGCGCGCCGTTCATGAATAACTCCATAGCGGACGGGGTCCTTTCAACCATTCCAGCACTGACATTCAAGTCAACGTTTTCATTGAGATCTTTACTAAGGCTCATCGCGAAGCTTGTCGCATTATAATCTTTGGAGAAGTAGTCCATCTCTTCGTCATGGTGTTCTTCCTCATGCTCGTCATGCTCTTCTTCGTGACTAATTGAGCCTTTTCGACGTGTGCGGTCATGTCGTATGCCTAGGTCAAGATGGAAGGAATCTACCTGTTTACTCAGATAGTAGCCCAAGGTCATCTCTTCGCTGGCCGTTGGGTTCATAAATGCCTCTTCCCCCAAAATAGACATATCCTCATCGACAAAATTGAGTGATATTTTTTGCAGAAGGTCATCGTTGGACAAGTCGAAAATAGCGCCGTATTCTCGAGATTCATTACTGAACATTGTTGGTCCCTCTGCATGATCTTCATCACCATGCTCCTCGCCTTCGTGCTCTTCTTCAGCATGCTGTTCGGTCAAGGAATAATCAGTATCTCTGATGAAGTAATTGACCTTTTTCAACCAACTATTACTGACGATATATGCGCCTTCTACATTGACCACTTCCGAATCAGTTGTAGAGAAAATGCGCTCTCCTTCATGCTCATCTCCGTGCTCGTCTTCATGATCTTCACCTTCGTGCTCATCTTCGTGCTCTTCACCTTCGTGCTCATCTCCATCTTCATCGCCATGAAACGGAATACCATAGATGCTCTCGACACTGTTGACAGAGACGCCGAAGTAGCCCCAATCGCCTACTTTAGAGACGCCCAAACGAAGTGCATTGTTCTCAAAATCAGAATTAGACAGGAACCCTACTTCTTCTTCATGCTCATCTTCGTGCTCATCTTCGTGCTCATCATCGTGGTCCTCGTCATGAAGTATGGCGCCAGTTGGAACATCAAAATTATCGAACTGAGAATCCTTATACGCAAGACTGAAATTCAAACCGCCAAGATTATTTTGGTAAGAAAGGTTATGGCTATCGCCGTCATTAACCGACTGCGCTTCCAGACCAAGCTTTAACTCTGAGTCTGTGAAATCTTCTCGGGCAATAGTGCTATCAACAATATTAATGATGCCGCCGATAGTGCCATTGGCGTAGAGTAGCGAAGACGGCCCTCTGACAATTTCAATTTGTTGTATGTTGTTCAAATCAACATCGTTAACATGGTCAGCGCCAATTCCGCCAACATCCCTAACAACCATTCCGTTATTGAGAATTTTGACACGATTACCGGACATACCACGAATAATTGGCTGGCCGACGCCTGAACCATAATCTGATGAAGAAACACCCAATAGACCGTCCAATGATTCTCCTAGACTTTGAGAGGCATTGGTTGAAAGATCTTCACCACTGACCACATGAAGTGGATTTTCAATATCGCTTAATGTTTGATCTATCAAAGATGATGTAACGATCACTTCTTCTATTTCATTTGAAACTGTATTACTACTGCATAGGGCACTCAACACAAGTGCTGCACAAATACGTTGGTTCATAGAACCTCCTGACAAAATTTAAATTTAATGTGTAATAGATAAAATTAAACTTAAACTTTAGGCGGTGCTCGAGAGAGATAGAGAGAGAATTTTGAAAGTAAGGGCCCTGAAACAGGCTCTTGGGAAAATAGGTCAACAACAAAACTGGCTACAAGTACTTCACTGACAGAAGAAACTAGGGTGCCTTTGAATACATGGCAACTATCACACTCTAATTGTGCACCAAAGTTTTGGCCAAAAGTATGCGTCGAGTCGTGGGCTAGATTATTAGCCACGAAAAACACTGCCATGAGTAGCAGTAGCGCAGAATACTTTTTAAATCTAATCACTGACAATACTGTAACCTTCCAATTTACCGATAATCTTAAACGGCATACAAGTGGCCACTATAGAACACTTCTACATGATTGCAAGGCACAGAACATGACAGCCTTCACAATAATGACACTTAATTAACAACAGTGTTTTGACGTAAAGTCCTCCGCACAGCTGAAAATCAATCGTTTGCGTTGTGGATCCATATTTTCCAGAGTTTTACGCATAAACGACAAGCGTGGATTATTTTTCAATACACCCATGTGACGGCTTACAAAACGCCAGTAGAGTCCATCAACGGTATTGCACCAATCGCCTTTTTTATAGTCACTCATTTTTAAAATATAATTGGACCCGCAAATGTATGGCTTGGTGGCAAAAATACCACCATCGGCAAAGGTTCCCATACCAAAAACATTGGGGGTCATAACCCACTCTGAGGAGTCTACATACATTTCCATAAACCAGCGGTAGACATTTTTTGGGTGCACCTCACACAATGTCATAAGGTTAGAAATAACCATCAATCGATTAATATGGTGGGTATAACCATATCGATCAGAGAAATTAATGGCATCATCCAACGGCGGTATCCCGGTATCACCAGAATACCAACTGTCTTTTAGCGACCCGCTAAAATTAAAGAAGTTACTCTGCAGTTGGGTCTCACCATGATGCTGATAGACCCCTCTAATAAACTCTCGCCAACCAATAATTTGTCGTAAAAAGCCCTCAACCGAATTCAACGGCACATCATACTCTGCAGTGAATTCCAGTACTTTATCAATAATGTCATTGGGCGTAATTAACCCCATATTGAGGGAAGGACTTAATGCGCTGTGAAACATAAAGGTGTCATTTTGCAAAATTGCATCTTCGTAGATACCAAAATTCTCAAATTTAACCTTTAAAAAATAATCGATGTTCTCCAGAGCATCTGTGCGCGTGAGGGGCATCCAAACATCATCCATTTGCCCTGGGTGGTCAGCAAATTTTGACGCTATGGTTACTTTTAACGATTCTACATATTTAGACTCTCTGGGCTTATAACGCTCAGGCAGCGGCAGGCCCTTAGGGATTTTCTTGCGATTATCTTCATCAAATGACCATTTTCCCCCCAACGGCTTTTGTTTATCATCCATCAATAAATTGAGTTTTTTACGTACCTCTTTATAAAAATTCCCCATGCGGAGAACTTTAGACTTGCCGTTAAAAGCCAAAAACTCCTCACGATCTAGTAAAAACATCGGTGATGGTAAAATTGTTAAGGCTAAATTTTGTTGTTCTGCAAAGGCTTCAATTCTTGCCTCAAATTCTTTGTCTTCAATTTCAAATACTATAAGCTCTGTAATTCCATTAACGACAACGTGGCCAGCTAACTTCTCTTCATAGGTTTGACCAAAATTCTGATGTTCAATATCCAGATACTCAACATTACAATGAGATAGCTGCAATTCATCGCGCTTTTCACGCATAGCGGCTAAAAACATCAGTATTTTTAACTTGTGGTGTTTCTCATAGGTACAAAGACCAAGGTCCTCTGCCATAAAAATATTATCGGCACCGATGGACTGAATAATGCCCAAAGAGAACAGCTGATTGCCGAGAACAAGGAGGGTACTTTTAGACATATTTCTTTAAACCTTTCAACAAACTATGGGATGCTTTTGTTTTACGGGCAGAAAGAAATATTAGCTTACTGAGAATTGAGAATTGAGAATTAAAAACTACTAACGATAAGACCCCCTGAAAGATCAGCGGGTCTTATTTCGCAGTATTACTTGAAGTTTACTTTGTTGATGATTTGACTATCTACCATGGTACGAATTTCTTCGTAACCTTTTGAAATCCCCTCTATTTCATCTTCATCATCACCATACAGCTTCAGCCATTCTTTATTAATAGCTTTATACTTTTTTTCGCTAGGCTGCATAGCACCCATGTTTTCATAAGTTATAGTCAACCAAACATTTGGGCTGTTAGCGCTATCTGAGGTATAGACAGAGTAGTCTTCGATATAACCGAGTTTCTTCTCAATCTCCATACCTTTGACCCAAGTTCTATTTAAGTTAACCAAGTAATCATCAAGATAATTTGGCTCAACAGCTACTACAGTTAACTGAATATGCTGTTCACTGGGACTGTAATCCTCATACACTTCAGCAAAGCTGCAGAGAGATGTGGTCATTAATACTAATGTTAATAAGCTTTTCATAGCAATTACCTCAAATATAGTGAGGTCTTATACTAACCGAAAATGAATAGCATGAATACCTTACCTGCTGAAGAAGGGAATTAGAATTAGCTACTAGTATTAAAACTTCTAAAGTGGAAGTGATTAACGCCGTCTCCCTTATTGGCGTTATCAATCATAGTGCCAGCCAGTAAGTTAGCGTCAATACTACGATACTGACTTAAGCCCCCAAGTAGCAGAGGGTCAACAAATTTTGAAAAGAACTGGCCCGCTTTCTCTGCGCTTCTTTTCTCTTGCCTATGGCCAATCAACAACCCAGGACGATAAATATTGACGCTTGAGAAACCCAGTGACTTTATTGCCTCTTCTAATTGCCCCTTCGTCCGTAAATAAAAGTTCTTTGAGTTCGCGTTCGCGCCCACCGAAGAGACTAGGCTTAACCCTGTCGCACCGGCTTCCATAGCTTTTTTGGCCAGCGCAAAAGAATACTCAAAATCGACGATTCTGAATGCTTCACGGCTGCCCGCTGTCTTGATGGTGGTACCCAAACAGAGGTAGAGATGATGACAGTATGGCAACTCACCATTGATCAAAAATTGCTTAAAATCTATCTCCAACATTTCAGCATTCGCTGGCAGGTCATCAATCAGCCGTCTTGCTAATGCGATTGGCCTATCTCCACGAGCCGCTAATTGGCTGAGAATACTATTTCCCACCAATCCTGTAGCACCCGCAATAATAGAATGTGTCATATAATTCCCCTAGCCTGACGGCAGTATTATATTAGCCGTACCCGACAAAATGGCCGCCAATGGTTCGCGGCTAGCCTAGTATTGCAAAAGGCAAAATAGGCTCCAGTTTGGTGGAGCCTCAACGCCAAAATAAGCGGTTAGTTAGGCGTGTAAATGTATTCATCCCCTTCAACAAAGTCCTCGGCTAAGGTCTTGTCGATCATGACAGGCATTTGCGTTGTGGGTAAATAAAGTGGCCCGTCAGATTCTGACTGATGCTCGGCCAGTAAATCCTTAAGCTGTTTGACAATATCAGGCCGACTAGCCGCCAAATTGTGTTGCTCAGTTGGGTCTGCCGCAAGATCATAGAGCCACTGTTGAGGTCCGTCCGTCGGTCTGTCATTAACCTGTAATTTCCAGTCAACATGACGCACCACCTGATAGTGTCCGCTTTGCCAAAACAAATTTTCACGAGTCCAGTTGGCTGTATCTTGCTTAATCGCCAAAGGTAGTACATTAAGTCCATCTATCACTATATCTGTGAGTTGACTAACACCCGCAGCGGCGGCGATCGTGGGCATAACATCAATATGGGCTATAGGGGTTTCAACCACCGTACCGGCAGCAATTTTACTCGGCCATTTGATCATCATAGGGACGCGCAGTCCGCCCTCAAACATGGTGATCTTCCAACCCCGATAAGGTTCATTGACCTCAGGAATACCAATGTAGCCGGCACCACCGTTGTCACTGGTAAAGATAACTACCGTGTTGTCCGACAGGCCCTCCTCTTCTAGCGTCTCCAAAATACGCCCCACACTTCGATCAATCGCTCTAACCATCCCGGCATATACACGCTTCCGATGCGGCTTTATATCGCCCACAGCCTCATAATCTTCGCGGGTAGCCTGCAGCGGCGTGTGCGGGCCCCAGTGAGCCAAATAGAGGAAAAAAGGTCTATTTTTATTGGCTTTGATGACGTTAACTGATTCATCTGTCCAATAGTCCGTTAAGTAACCCTTGGGTTTGAATCTGTCGGCATCACCTGAATTGAACGAACTAGCATAGGTCATTGCTGCCCAAAGGAACTGATCAATAGGGTCAAAAGATAATTTTGCGTTCACAACATTAGGGTCGTCCTCCGGAAGATACAAACCACTGGCCATTAATAAACTGTCGTCAAAACCCTGTTGGTGCGGTGCCATGCCATTGGTACGACCCAAGTGCCATTTACCCACATGTGCCGTGTAATAACCGCTCGTCTTGAGCATTTCAGCGACCGTCACCTCTTCTGTCGGCAGGCCCTTAAACTCATAGGCTGGGTGCGTGGCTTCCAATGCTTCATCATAAAAACCAGGTGGAAGATTGTTATCCATTTGTTGAGATATGCTGCTAACCATTTTCCCCATACCTGCTGGTGTGGGGGTAAATTCAAACCCGGTGCGGGTGGGATATCGGCCGGTCATCATCATTGCTCGGGAAGGCGCACAGGTGCTAGCACCAGAATATGACTGGGTAAATACAGCCCCCTCTGCGGCCAACTGATCAATGTTTGGCGTCTCAATAAGCCCACCGCCGAACGTCGATATGTCGTTGTAACCTAAGTCATCAGCAACAATAAGAATAATATTGGGCACAGGGTCGTCTTTGGTGCTGTGAGCAGCTATAGGACCCTGCTGCCAGGGAACTTCTCTTTCTGGCCCAGTATTAATACTTGCGAATCGGTACTTAACGAACGCAAGTAAAATATCTGTACGCTTAACCCAAGCCACGGAGCCTACAACTATCGCTATTACTAATAGCGCGAGTAAGGTTTTTTTCATTTCGCTACTCCGAACAACATCGACATCAAATAAATTATGGATATTACCTCGTCAAAATTATCCACTTAATCTTGCATTGGGTAATACTACTTTAGGGTAACCTTTACATATTGGCAGTACTTATGTCAATTTTATGCTGGCTCTTTTTGATCGCAACTAAACGTAACCTAGATAATTGTTGAACTGTCGATGGAATGCTACTATCAAATACTTGAAAAAACCCTTAGCTTATTGAGCACAGAGAGCCAATTGAGGTCTAATTTATAATGATAATCGTCAGCAAGCTGTTAAGGAATATTACGCTAAGTATGCTCATCCTGCTTTCAAGTGGCTATGGTTTGGCGTTGGAGTCGGCAAACAATGCGCCCATTGTTCAACCCGGCGCACCCGGGCAGCCGACACGCGATCTTGACGCTGAAACTGCTGTAGCGATCGCAGATTCATCCTATAGCGCGGCTGATGTGCATTTCATGCAGGGGATGATTGTCCACCACGAGCAAGCACTATTGATGTCTCGTCTTGCTCCTGAAAGAACCAATAATCAAGCTATTCTTGATTTGGCGGGTCGTATTGATGTGTCTCAAGACGATGAAATAAGCTTCATGCAGGGCTGGCTAAACGAGCGTACAGAATCAGTGCCAGATACCGGCGGTACTCATGCAAAACATATGAGCCACACTATGGCTGGAATGGCCTCTGAAGAACAGATGGCACAACTATCCAGATCAAAAAGTACAGACTTTGATCAACTCTTTTTAACTCTCATGATCAACCACCATGATGGCGCAATAAAAATGGTTAAAGATCTCAGAGAACAGTCTGGGTCTGCTTATGACCCACAACTAAATGAATTTGTATCTGATGTCGCCAATGATCAAACAGTAGAAATTGAGCGCATGAATAAGCTCCTTATAGGGCTTTCCAGCGATCCGCGAGCTGGACTGTCTGCAGGACTCTTTAATGCCGAAGAAGCCATCATGAATATGCAGCTGGTAGCAGCCCAGCGGAAGCCCCCGGGATTTTTTGATCCGGCTAATCCTTCAGCTCGCGGGAATAAAGACGTAGATAAAGAAAACGATACAGAAGAAGAGAAAGAGAAAAAATCCAAGTCTGTTGAGGCGACTGCAGATGCAAAACGTTATCCGATGCTTAGTTTTTATAATACAGATATGGCGTTTCGCGATGACCTACTCATTACCGGTAGCTATCACGGCTTTAATATCTATCAAATCGATGAAACAGGTCTGCCAATCCTAGCAACCTCAGTGGTGTGCCCCGGTGGTCAGGGAGATGTGTCAATCGTAGGTGATTTGCTGATTATGTCGGTGGAACAGACTCGAGGACGCCTCGATTGCGGCCTACAGGGTGTGAGTGAAGATGTCAGTATGGAACGCTTCCGTGGCATACGCATCTTTGACATATCCGATTTAACACGCCCGCTGCAAGTCGGTGCTGTACAAACCTGCCGAGGCTCTCACACGCATTCAGTGGTAGCTGGGCCAACACCCGATGGCAAAATACTGGTCTACAACTCTGGCACCTCTAGCGTTCGCGAAGAAGAAGAGTTAGAGAACTGTATCGACGGCACGCCGGGGGATGATCGCACTGCTCTTTTTCGTATCGATGTGATAGAAATACCCATTAATGACCCCTCAAAATCACGTATTATTGATAGTCCCACTGTGTTTTCTGACGCAGAAACCGGTGTTTTAGCTGGACTTTGGCGTGGAGGTGACCATGGCGATGACACCCAAGAAACCTATCGCACCGATCAATGTCACGACATTACTGTATTTCCAACCGCAAACTTAGCCGCCGGCGCTTGCTCTGGAAATGGCATACTTTTTGATATTAGTGACCCACGTAAGCCGGTGAGAATTGATGCGGTCACTGACGCCGGGTTTGCCTACTGGCATTCAGCCACCTTTAACAATGACGGCACTAAGATTCTTTTTACCGACGAGTGGGGTGGCGGTGGTCGAGCACGCTGTCGTGCCTGGGATCCAATGAACTGGGGTGCCGACGCCATCTATGACATCATTGATCAAAAGCTTAAATTCCAAGCTCACTATAAAATGCCAGCACCCCAATCAGAAACAGAGAACTGCGTCGCTCACAACGGCGCTATTATCCCAGTGCCTGGCCGAGATATCTTTGTGCAGGCTTGGTATCAAGGTGGAATTTCGGTCGTCGACTTTACTGATTCCTCTACTCCTATTGAGATTGCCTACTTTGATCGTGGACCTGCAAATGCAGAGGAATTGTTAACCGGCGGATATTGGTCCGCGTATTACTATCAAGGCGCTATTTATGGCACCGAAATTGTGCGCGGGTTAGATGTGTTAAAACTACTACCCAGCGAGTACCTCAGTGAAGATGAGATAAGTGCTGCTGCTATGGCCTACCCCATAATAGGCCCAAAGCAGTCATTCAATCCTCAGCAGCAAGTACCAATGACATGGCCAGCAGCGCCTGAGGTAGCGAATGCTTATATCGATCAACTCCTTAGGGCCAACAAGATCAATAAAAACGTCGGATCTCGTCTAAAACAGCTGCTCAGCCAAGTTCGTGACGCTATGAATGCTGGCGGCGACAATACGCTCGCAAGGAAACTGGAACGAGTCAAGATATCAGCGAAAGACGCAATAATTGACACTCAAACAGCTAATCGACTTAACAAACTGCATAACGCACTCAAAGGTATAGCCAAAGATCTTGAAAACTGAGATGAATAGTGAAGTGATTTTGTTTTTCATGATTAAAGTGCTTGGTTTAATCCTCTCAACGCGCAGGCTTTAACGCGTTTAATTAAACTGGCTCGTTCGTTGACTGTTAGTGCTTTTAGAGATCGGCTAACCACTTTAGCGCGCCCATTTGAATTATTATCATAAAGAAACAGATCAATAAAAATAGCCACTAGGCGTCTAAGACAGGTTGTGACCTAGCAACAGCCTTCGCCGCTCTGGATGGGTGGGCACGGATTACTTCCGTAGGAACAAAACACACAACAATGACCTTTTTTAGGTCTGAGCAGCTCGCCACAAAAAGAACAGTCGTAATACCACTGGCAGAAGTCAGTTGGCATGATTTCCTCTTCTTTTTCGCCACATGCGGGACAGGTAATTACACTCCGGAGATCCATTAACTCAAACCAAACCAAAGCCCCGGCAGATGTTCTGCTTTTTGGTTTAACATAAGGTTCTCCTCTTTGCCTTTGGATGTCATTAAAATGGTCCATTAGGTGCGATTATTGACAAACACCCCCATAAAGTTAATCAATTTCAATGTTAAAAATGCTTAGCAAACCTAAAACATCTGGCGAACTAAATCTAGCGCCTTCGATTGAATTTTCTAAAGGATTAATACAATAATTTATAGCTTCACTGAAATTACAATGATCGAGCTTAGACAAAACAAACCTAGAATCTCTTAAGTCTGTTCTATAGAAATCAGCCCCCTTTAAATTACATTCTGAAAAATCTACATCGTGGGCCTTACAATCTTGAAATGATATTTCTTGTAACTCTAATGAACTAAAAATGGAAAAAGATATATCGCATGATTCAAAAAATATTGGCGCTGTTACAATCAAATTACCCCAATTCAATGTCGTCCAGTTAACGCCTGTTAACTTACAATTCTTGAAGTCTGTTTCAATAAACTTTGATTTATTAAATTTGATTAAACTAAGATTAGAATCTTTGAACTCGCAATCGGTAAATTTGCATTCATTAAATTGCGCTTCTAAAAAGTTACAACCAACAAATTTACATCCTTCGAAATTGCTGAGTTGCACTATAGCTCTCTTAATTTCTAGTTCATTAAACACTTCATAAGCGTAGTCAGTATTATCTTTAATATTTAACCCCTTATTGCGGCCTCTATGTCTATCCAAAACACGTCTGTTGATCCTACAGCATTAATTTACCCTGTGAGTAGCCCTAAATTGAACCGTCCACTAAAGGGAGTTAACGACACTATGCCATTAACTCCTTTTTCATTTGACGAACAGGACGTTTAGAGAGCGTCTGATTTCTTTAACCATCGCATCTGGGTAGCTAAGCCTACTAGATAAATCAGCAAAAATGCCTTATGAAACCCAAGCACTAAAGGATCATCGAAAGAGTCAACGAAGGGGTCGCCAAGGGGCAGGCGCCTCAAGAAGTCAGTGATCGCTGGAATCATATGAAAAAGTAATGTGCTTGAGTAGCCTAGCGCTTGAAAGTACTTAGAATAAGACCCAAAAAGCTTGAACTTTTCCATAATGATGCCACCGGCAACTGCCACTAGCGTTAACACCGCAAGGACATGTGCAATGCCAAAACTGCCTTGGTTATATATTCCCAAGGCGGATCCAGCAACAAAAATGGTGATATACACATACAGCTTCCCTGATAACGAATCCAGTGAAATTGCCTTGTATTTTAGCAAAGTGTAAAAAGCAGACCCTAATGCTAACACTCCGAATATCGTGTGAAACCAACCTAGTAAAGTCATCTCTGGCATAGCTATTTTCTCAAGTTCGTTAAATTAAATAGGATTATAAAATTACTATTTGTGGGGATTTACTAAGTATTTTGCCCCAGTGCCTTGTTTTGCGTAAGCCTTAATAATGTCCGGCTGTAGCATCTCCTCAAAAGATATTTTCTGAGTGTAATGGCTGGCAAAGGTGGTGGTAATCTCTTTGGCCACTCGCTCACGCATCTGCCCGAAGCGTTCCATACCTATTCTACCAATCATTGGGGTCAGCAACCAACCGCCTAAGCCCCACTGCATGCCAAATGATCGGTTCAACACTGTTGGTGTTTGGTCAAGCCCGCCGTAGATATAGACCTGCTTGTAGGTATCAGACCCATAGCGGCTGTATTCTTTAGCCGTTTTGTTTGCAGCTATTTCCATTGCCGCGAGTATCTGTCCTGGTAGTTTACCTTCGTTACCACCACCTGTGGCGTCAAAGCCTAGGGTCGCACCGGTCGTTACCAAAGCACTAACTAAATCTTTCATAAAGTCAGCGTCACTGGTATCACAAACATACTCGGCACCTAGATCTTTAAGAACTTTTACTTGCTCAGGTTTTCTGACGATATTAACCAGTGGAACACCATCATCTTTACAGATTTTAACTAACATTTGACCAAGGTTAGACGCTGCAGCAGTGTTGATGATGGCTGTATGATTTTCCATTTTCATGGTTTCAACAAATGCTAATGCGGTCAAGGGGTTGACGAATGAAGATGATGCTTCGGCTGGGGTTGTACCCTCTTCCATCACCAGACAGCTCTGTGCTGAAACACAACGATACTGGGAGTACATTGCACCCCCAGCAACACCCACTGTCTTACCGATCAAATGCTTGGCATTTGCACCTGCATCGACAACCACGCCACCACCTTCGTTACCTACCTGCATGGACTCATCTAATCTTGGCTTCATTGCCCCCATTAGTCCCGGATGTATTTTCATTTTTGCTACGGTGTTGTCGCCAGAACCTGAAACACTCACACTATCAAGATCGGCTGCAAAACTTATCAGAAGCCCAAGATCCGACGGATTAATAGGAGACGCCTCTACTTTAATTAACACTTCATTTTCTGAAGGCGTCGGCTTTTCTACCCTAGCAATAGAGATTTCTACATTCCCTTCACTAGTTACCGTTGATCTAATTTCTGTTGAAGTCTGTTCTGACATGCTTGTTTTCCCTTTAGATGATTATCGATGACGAAAATATCGCCCTTTGACGGTATGATATATCGACTAGGGTGATTTTAACAAGTAGACAATATAATCATACTAGTATATAAATACAAACTATGACTAAACAACTAAATAATCCAATTGCAAACTCCTTATGGCTGATTAGCGGCAAGTGGAAAATATCTATTATCTACAATTTACGCAGAGGCCCCATCAGGTTTGGAGAATTAAAAAGAATTTTGTCGCCCATTACCCAGCAAATGTTAACTAAGCAACTACGGGAAATGGAGAGAGATCAATTGATTGACCGCAAGGTGTTTGAAGTTATACCCCCTAAAGTAGAATATTCTCTCACTCCATTTGGTCAATCTCTTAATCCAGTTTTAGACTCTTGGTGCAAGTGGGGCACAGAAAACCAAACATTGATAAAGACCATAATTGATGATAATTTGGCTTAAGAAAAAATGTTTGCAGTTGGATCCAGTGCATCGAGTTATGGACGAGTCGAAAGCCCACTGATAGTTCATCGATCGAAATAAAATACTTTTTATTTCCTCCAAATAGTGTCGCCTAGACTAGCAGGATAGCTAGTACACAAGATCGAAATAGTCTGTGATGATCCGGTCTTAATCGAAAGTTATTCCCACTATGAATGTGTTTAGGGGCTTTTGATAATATTAATTTTAAAGGCAAGCCGCAACGCTTATACACTCAGAATCCATTTCATCAAATAGACCAATCGGCGAGAAAATATATGAACCAAGTATCTGACAGACTCCATCATGTATTCAAAATTCAGTCCCAACATAAATGGGTTAATAAAGTATCAACCGCTGAACAACGCATTGAGAAACTACTTAAACTAAAAGCTGTGGTGAAGTCTAGAGAAGACGACATAGTACAAGCACTGCATGCTGACTTGCGTAAAGATGAAGAGACAGCGCGAAGTGAAGCAACTCCGATTTATGGAGAGGTTGATCAGGCTTTGGCAGAACTCTCTAATTGGATGACCCCCATTAAAGCTGACCCGACGCCTTTTGTTGGCAGCCGCGCCAAGATCACACGTGAAAGTCGAGGTGTTGTTCTTTTATTCAGTCCGTGGAATTACCCATTTGCACTTCTTTTTCAGCCATTGGTATCCATCATCGCAGCCGGAAACTGCGCACTGGTTAAACCCAACGAACTGGCTCCGCATGTTAGTAAGCTCGCCGCAGAAATTATTAATGAGGTCTTTGACGAAAAAGACGTTGCCGTGTTTGAAGGGGGCATTGATCTTGCAAATGAAATGCTGGATTTGCCAATAGATCATATTTTCTTTACCGGCAGCCCTGCGGTTGGAAGAATTATTATGGCGGCGGCAGCCAAACATTTAGCCTCTATAACACTTGAACTAGGTGGCAAAAACCCAGTGATTGTGGATCGTACCGCCGATATCCAAACATCGGCGGCGACCATTGCCGCGTTTCGTAATATTAACAATGGTCAAGTCTGTCTCTGCCCTGAGAATGTTTGGGTCCCTGAAGAAATGGCAGAAGAGTTTATGGCCATCGTACAAGGTACTTTTCAGGCCATGTTTTATACAGATGGGGAGCTTAACCCTGACACCAATGGCAAGATAATTGATGAGCGTAACTACCAGCGTGTAAAAGGCTACATCGATGATGCCCGTGAAAAGGGAGCCACTATTGTTTGTGGTGGAAAGGGCGATCCAAAATTGCGCTCAATCCACCCAACCATCATGACTAATGTACCTGAGAATGCCACAATTATGGGTGAGGAGACCTTTGGGCCGATACTCAATGTTTTTACCTATAAAGATGTGGATGAGGCCATTACCCATATTCAACAGCAACCCAAACCTTTGGCTCTGTATATATTTACCAACGATGATGACTTTAGCGAGATGATACTTAGTAAAACATCCTCAGGCGGTGTCACGGTCAATAATTGCCTCATGCATGTGGCCGTACCTGGAATGCCTTTCGGCGGGGTTAACAGCAGCGGTATCGGTGCTTACCACGGAGTCTACGGTTTTAACGAGCTATCTCATCAGCGATCCGTTTTGTTTATGTGAAACAATTTAAGCTGCACTATTAAAGTTAATCAGAGGATATATGAAACAAAACGAAATGGACGAGGATACTTATAATCTTTATCTTGATACATTAAAACGCTATATCAAAAATAGAATGGTGCCAGCTGAAGATGAGGTGATAGAGGCGAATGAAATCCCAGCCCATATACTTGGGGAGATGCGGGATTTAGGGATATTTGGTCTCAATATAGCTGAAGAATTTGGGGGCGCGGGCATGAGCGCAAGCCAGTACTTGAATGCTCTTACTGAAATATCCTGGGCTGCACCTGCGTATAGATCGATCATGGCCATTGGAAACGGTATCGTCAATACAGCTCTGACAAGAAACGGTAGCAAAGAGCAGAAACAAAAATGGCTCCCATCTATTGCCAAAGGCGCTGTGGCTGCTTTTGCCATAACTGAACCAGGTTCGGGTTCAGATAGCGCTGCAATGCGCTCAATGGCGGTTAGAGATGGCGACCATTATGTGCTTAATGGCGTAAAGCGATATATCAGCAATGCCCCTTTTGCCGATGTCATTCTAGTAATTGCGCGTACATCTCATGAGGACCTGCCAAAGAATGGTCATATTAGTGCATTCCTTGTACCCACAGATACCCCTGGAGTCAGTATCGGCAAACCAGATAAGAAAATGGGACAGCAAGGTGCGCAGATCGCAGATGTTATTTTCGAGAATGCGCGCCTTCCTTTGTCTGCATTGCTGGGAGAAGAGGAGGGGAAGGGATTTCAGATTGCGATGAACTCCCTGAACAACGGGCGACTGTCCGTCGCAGCAGCATCTTTGGGCTCATCCAAACGAGCTCTTGATAGCGCTATCCGCTATGGCTTGCAACGCACCGCCTTTGGCGAAAAGATAACAAACTTTCAGCTGATCCAGGCTAAGATCGCTGACTCTCAAGCGGATATTTATGCCATGGAGTGCATGCTTCGCGATGCCGCCTCCAAACTAGATCAAGGTCTCGATATTCGGCTTGAAGCGGCATGCGTAAAAATGTTTGCTTCCGAGGCTTGTGGCCGTATTGTTGATCGCGTGGTACAAATATACGGTGGAGCTGGCTATATACAAGATTATGATGCGGAGCGGTTTTTTCGAGATTCCCGTCTCTATCGAATTTTCGAAGGAACCACAGAGATCATGCAGTTGGTCATTGCCAGAACAGTTTTACAGGAATACGAAAAGGGCCTGAACTAACAATCAGAATAGCGGCGCAACTTTAGTGACTGTTTAAACCCAATGTATCGTTTTGCAGAGAAGACAACACTATAAGCATTGATTAACTACCCTATCGCGTCAGAAGCATTCCTTGCTTTAATCGAGGCCTACTTTCGCTCTCTTGATGATTCATCTTGGTGTCATTCGAATGCCACCGTCCATTCTTATTGTCTCACCATTGGTATAGTCGCTCTCAACGATATAACAGGCCAAATGGGCAATTTCTTCCGCCCTTCCAAGTCGTTTAGGGAACAATACAGTTGCTTCTAGTGCATTAAATATGTGTTCGGGCATCTTATTGAAAATGGGTGTGTGGATCAGTCCCGGAGCAATGGTATTTACACGAATACCATGCTCGGCAAGATCTCTTGCCAAACAAATGGTCATACCAATAATACCTCCCTTAGAGGCTGCGTAGGCAGACTGACCTATTTGACCTTCATACCCGGCGACAGATGCGGTATTAATAATCACGCCGCGGGAACCACATTCGGTAACAGGTTCCTGGGAGGACATTTGTACCGCTGCTAAGCGAAGTACATTAAATGTACCAACCAGGTTAATATCAATCACCTTTTTCCAATGATCTAGAGGGTAAGCAACGTTTTCACGGCCCACTGTTTTGTGGGCTCCGCCAATC
>Ga0233427_10001516_pt1 | contig 24563 bp, 28 predicted proteins | sample SI_118_April2016_5_FD_179885 | JGI IMG/M metagenome (GOLD analysis project Ga0233427, IMG submission 179885) | Seawater microbial communities from Saanich Inlet, British Columbia, Canada - SI_118_April2016_100_MG | ecosystem: Environmental > Aquatic > Marine > Inlet | place: Canada: British...
AAGATTGTCAAAATTAACATATGCAGGTCATAAAAAAATTTCAAGAATAAATAGAAAAACAGCAATTATAGCTTTTTCAGCTGAAGAAGTTTATGCAATAGCTGAATTAATTAGAAGACAAAAAGGAGGAGCAGCAATTGTCATGGGGTCTTTAAGTCCAAAAACTAGAAATGCTCAAGTAGAACTTTACCAATCTGGTGATGTTGATTTTTTAGTAGCAACGGATGCAATAGGAATGGGCATTAACATGGACTTAGATTATGTTTATTTTTCTAATCTTAAAAAATTTGATGGAAAAAAATTAAGAAAACTAAATTTATCTGAAATAGGTCAAATTGCCGGTAGAGCTGGAAGATATTTAAATGATGGTAGTTTTGGTGTTACTGGTGATTGTAAAGAGATTACAGCTGAAGATGTAGAGCTATTAGAAAACCATAAATTTGAAGATATAAGAACTTTATTTTGGAGAAATTCAAACTTAAATTTTAATAATACTTTTAGTTTGATAAAATCTTTAGAAGAAAAACCACAGATGGGATGGTTACGTAAAATTCATGAATGTGAAGATGAAAAAGCTCTTAAATATTTTCTCAAAGATAAAAACCTATTAAATTTAAATTTTGATAAAAAATTACTCGGTCTTTTGTGGGAATGTTGTCAAATTCCTGATTTTGTCAAAAAAACATATGGAAATCATTATGAAGTCATAGGAAATGTTTTCAAATATCTAAGTAGTGGAAAACACCAAATCACAGATGATTTTATGAGATTACAGCTTATAAAGCTTGATAAATTGGAGGGAAATGTTGATTCTCTATCAAATAGAATTGCAAATGTTAGAACTTGGTCTTATGTTTCAAATAAAAATAATTGGACAGAAAATCAAGACTATTGGATCGAAAAAACAAAACACCTAGAAGATAAACTTTCAGACAGACTTCATGAAGAACTTACCAAAACATTTATTGATAAAAGAGCAAGTGTTCTCGCAAGAGGTTTAAAACAAGATATGGAATTCAAAACAGATATACTTGAAAATAACGATGTAATGATTGATGACCAATTTATTGGCAAAATAAATGGTCTTAAATTAGTACTGGATTTAAAAAAAGGTGCTTTAGAAACGGATATCAAATCTTTAAAAAAAGCTGCAAGACAGACTATTGGACCAGAGCTAGAAAAAAGAATTCAAATTATTATTGATACAGGATTAATTGAATTAAATGATGATTTTAAAATTTATTGGAATGATTTTCCAATTGCAAAATTGTCTTCTGGGCATGATTATTTAAATCCAAATTTTGAACTCATAGTTGATGATATTATTGAACCTATTCAAAAACAAAAACTTGGTGACTATATTAATAAATGGATACAAGATAAAATTGATTTAGTTCTTAAAAGCTTAGTAGATCTAAAGAATCTTAAAGATAAAAATTCATCGATCAAAGCTTTAGCCTATCAACTTTATGAAAATAATGGTGTATTAAAAAGAGAACAAGTTTCTGAATATCTTAAGTCGCTTGGTCAAAATGAAAGAAAAATTTTAAGAGATTTGGGTGTAAAATTTGGAAGATACCACGTATTTTTATACCAATTAATTAAGCCAGAAGCAGTATCATTAAGAACATTATTGTGGAAAAATTTCCATCAGAAATATTATAATATCAAGCCACCTACATTTGGTCTAAATTTTTTAGACGATAAAGAGTTTAGAAATAAAAATTTTATGCTTTTATGTGGGTTTGAAAAATTTGATACACTATTTGTGAGAATAGATATCCTTGAAAGGTTATTTATGCTAATCATAAACTCATCAAATTCAAAAGGAAATAAAGAAATTAAGATGATACCAGAAATGCTTAATTTATTAGGTTGTAGCAAAGATAATTTTAAGAAACTTTTACAAAAAATGAATTATAAAATATTTGATAAAAATGATCAAACTTTTTTTAGATATAATCCAATTAAAAAATTTAAAAAAAATTCAACAAAAGAAGTTTCAAGTGAAAATCCATTTAAAATCTTAAAAAATTTAAATCTCAGTTAATTCTAATGTTTTTTAAAAAAAATTTACCTGACACTGAAATTAACTTTTTAGTTAAAACATGTGCGTTATTAATTCATACAGCTAAAATTGATGAAAATTATACTGAAAGTGAAGAAGTAATTATAAAAAAAACTCTTTTAGAATTAGGCACAAACAAGAAAGATATATCTAAAATTATTAAAGAGGCAAAAACTATTGAAGAAAATTCAAATCAGATATTAGATTTTACAAAAGAAGTAAAAAACTTACCTGAAGCTGACAAAATTAAAATAATTGAGGCTCTGTGGTCTATTATTTACTCTAACAATGATGCTGACATTTATGAGACAAATTTAATGAGGCGTCTAGCTGGTTTACTTTATATTGACAGTTCAACAATGGGCGATATTAAAGACAGAATTAAAAAAAATAAATTATAATGACTTATATAGTTAATGATAAATGTATTAAGTGCAAATTAACTGACTGCGTTGATGTTTGCCCGGTGGATTGTTTTTATGAGGGCAAAAATATGCTTGTAATTAAACCGGATGAGTGTATAGATTGTGGCGTTTGCGAGCCAGAATGTCCAGTGGATGCCATTAAAGCAGATACTGAGTCTGGGAGTGAGCAGTGGTTAGAAATTAATAAAAAATATTCAGAAATTTGGCCAAACATAAGTGAAAAAAAAGATCCTCTAACGGATCATGAAAAATTTAAAAATGAGCAAAATAAGTACGAAAAATATTTTAAAGAAAATCTTTAAACCTAAGCCCGTGAAAAATGTGAAGAAGAAAGTTCCATTTAAAAAAGTACCTAAAACTAAAAAAAAAATAGTAAAAGTAAAAGTAAAAGTAAAAAAAACTAAAAAAGTTGTAATCAAAAAAACAACGAAAATTTTAAAAAAAGTTGTTTCTAAACCAGGCAAGATAAAAAAAACAGCGAAAGCTTCTGAAGCTAAAGAGGAACCAAAAGTTGATAACTTGAGAATTTCTAAAAGTAATGAAATTAAACCTGAAATAAAAAAAGTTAAAAAACAAGAAACTGAAAAAAGAGAGTATAAAATAAAAGACCATATTGTTTATCCAAAACATGGCGTTGGTCAAATCACAGAATTTAAAAAAATAAATATTGGTGGTATTGATGTTGAAACATACGTCATAAAGTTTGAAAAAGATAAAGCTAACGGTATGGTTCCGGTTAATAAACAATCTCACTTGAGACCTTTGGCAACAATCAATCAAGTTAATAAATGCATCTCTATTTTAAAAAGTAAGCCAAAAATTAAAAGATCTATGTGGAGTAGAAGAGCACAAGAATATGAAGCCAAAATTTCTTCTGGTAAAATTTATGAATTAGCAGAGGTAGTTAGGGATTTAAATAAAGGTGATGATCTTATGGTTGACCAATCTTATAGTGAAAGACAATTATTTGAAAAAGCATATGAAAGAATTTTATCAGAGTTTCAAATTGTGTTGAATGTATCATTGGAGGATACACAAAAGAAACTTGATAAGGCGTTAAAAAGAAATTTAGGTGGACAGGCACAACCAATAGCTTCTGCACCAAAATCACCTACAACTGAATTACCTGCTGAAGAGTCTATAACTGATCCAGACGAAAATTTAGACGAATAAAAAAAACGCCTCTCATACAATATGTGATGAGAAGCGTTTTTAGTAAAGATTAGTAAATTACTATCTTTTTCTTTTTTTAGCTTTTTTAGCCTTTTTAGCTTTTTTCTTAGTTTTCTTTGCTGCTTTTCTTTTAGTTTTTTTAGCAGCTTTTTTTCTTTTCTTAGGCATCTTTAGCTCCCTGTTTAAGTTAAACGAATCAAGTTGATTCGCTGTTAGTACATTTTTATTTTTTTATGTAAGTTATGTCAATTCTTTAATTAAAAAGTAAATTTATAAAAAAAATTTTTTTTGTTTTTATTTTTTATTAATTTTTTTTATTAATTAAGTTAGTGTTTATGCGGATAATAATCAAATTTTTTAAATATAACTTAATAAAGTTTTTCTAATTGATTTTTATATTTTTCTGTAACTTTTTTTCTTTTCACTTTCATTGTTGGTGTCATTAAACCATTTTCTATAGAAAAATTTTCATCTATTAATTGAATTCTTTTTATTTTTTCTAATAAAGTTAATTTTTTATTTATTTTTTCAATTACATTATTGATTTTTTCTTTTTCTTTTAAAAAATCTTTACTAGGCACTATTAAAGCAACCAAATAATTTTTTTTATCACCATAAACCATACATTGATCAATTTCTGGCTCATTAGTAATCATATTTTCAATTTTAGCCGGTGAAATATTATCTCCACCTGTACTTACTATAATATCTTTTTTTCTGTCGGTAATTTTTAAATAACTATCCTCAGGATCTATTTCTCCTATATCACCCGTATGAAGCCATCCATCAATAATTACTTCGTCAGTTTCTTCTTTTTTGTTCCAGTACCCCAACATCACGTTTTCACCTTTGACCAAAATTTCTCCATCATCAGCAATTTTAACTTGGTTTCCTTTAAAAGGTGGACCAACAGTTTCTACTTTTATCTTGTGTATGGGATTACAACTTACTACTGGTGACGTTTCAGTTAAACCATAACCCTGTAGTGTAGGGAGTCCTACAGAATTTAAAAATTCTCCTATTTCTTTATCTAATGCACCACCACCAGAAACAAAAGCTTTTAAATTTCCTCCAAACTGGTTTTTTATTTTTTTTCGAACCAAAATCTCAACCATCAAATTGAGTAATTTTTCAAAAAAAGTCATTTTTTGATTTAATAATTTTTTCTTACCCAATCGTAAAGTTGCTTCAATTAGTTTTGCTTTAAAACCAGTTTGTTTTTTTAAATTGATATTAATTTTGTTATAAAGATTTTGATAAAATCTAGGAACGGCTGTCATAATCGTTGGTTTTGCTTCAGATATATTTTCTAAAAGTTTTTCTATTTTTTCTGCATAAAATACTTTTGCCCCTACAGCTATCTGGGCGAATTGTACACAATGTTCATAGGAATGGGATAGAGGAAGCCAGGTTAAAAATACTGGTCTGGAATTAAACAATGGTTTCATAATTTCACATGCTCCCACAAGATTATTTAAAATTCCACCATGACTTAAGATTACTCCTTTCGGATTTCCTCCAGTTCCAGATGTATAAATTATACAAGCAGGAGAAGTTCTTTTTAATTTTTTATTTTGGATTATGTCTTCTTCTAATAAGTTATTTTTTAATATGATATTAAAGTCTAAATACTTATCTTTATCTATTATATCTAAATTATGAATTACTTTATTAACTTCATCTAATGTTATAACTTTTTTAATAAATTCTTTTTCATTAATTGTATTGTTTAATTTTTTTAACATCTCATTGTTTGAAACTATAACTAGGCTTGGCTCACAATCTTCAATTAAATATTTATAATCTTCTTCGGTATATGTGGTGTATGCAGGAACCGTAATTCCACCTGATAACATGATTGCCATATCTGAAACAAACCATTCTGGTCTGTTTTCTGAAACCAAGAGGCATCTATCACCTTCTTTTATATTTTCTTTAATTATTTTTGATAATTTTAAAATATTTTTTTTTGTCTCCTCCCAAGTATATGTTTTTTTATCATTAGGATTTAACCAATGTAAAAAAATGCTTTTTTTATTTTGTTTTTCTGCTTGATGAGAAAATAATTCAATTAAGTTGTTTAAGTTATCTAAATTCATATTTTTTTGGTGGGCGAAGAGAGAATCGAACTCTCACTTCTTGCGAAACACGATTTTGAGTCGTGCGCGTCTACCAGTTCCGCCATTCGCCCATTATATCTAATTAATTATATTTAAATAGTATAAGAACTAAATTTATATTAAAACCAAAAAATGTTTCAAACACTTTACAAAAAATGTTTAAATCTTGCTGCACATAAAAGTTCAAATTTTTATTTAGGTCTTGTATCTTTTATTGAAAGTTCATTTTTTCCAATACCACCAGATGTAATGATCATTCCAATGGTTATTGCTAAAAAAAAAAAGTTTATTAAAATATTTTTAATAGCGTCTATATTTTCAGTTTTAGGAGGTATTTTAGGGTATTTAATTGGCTACTTATTTTTTGATTTAGCAATGTATGTTATCGAGTTTTATAATTATGAAGATAAGGTTAAAGATTTAAAACTAAATATGTCAGTGGGAAATGGATTTCTTGCTTGGTTAAGTATACTTTTTTTAGCAGGCTTTACACCTTTACCCTATAAAGCTTTTACAATAGCTAGTGGCTTAATTGCTTTCAATCTGCCAGTTTTTATAATTGTCAGTTTAATTTCAAGAAGCCTTAGATTTTTTATTGTTGCATTTTTATCTTATAAGTTTGGAGAATTATTTACTGAATATATGAATAATCATGGAACAAAATGGTTTACTGCTATCGGAATTTTAATAGTTATAATATTTGTATTTATATATTTGGTTTTAAAATTTAATGGTTAAAAATAATAAAAATTTTTTAATAAAGTTCATTTTTTTAGTCAGCGTTATTGCTTTAGTGTCTGCATTTTTTATTGAATTTATTCTTGGTCATCAACCTTGTAATCTTTGTTTATTAGAAAGAATTCCATACTTGTTAGCAATAATAGTAGTTTTATTTAATTATAAATTTATTCATTTTGAAAAATTTTTTATACTTTTGCTCACAATTATATTTTTGGCTGCTACCACTCTATCACTGTATCACTTAGGTATTGAGCAAGGTTTTATTCAAGAGTCATTGGTTTGTGACCTTAAAAGTGGATCAAATTTATTGTCAAAAGAGGAAATTTTAGAGCAATTACAAGAAAAAAGTGTTAGCTGCAAAGATGTAACATTTAAAATTTTTGGATTATCACTTACAAGCTATAATATTTTAATATCTTTACTAATTACTTTTAGTGCTGGAAAGATTTATTTTAATAATGACAAAAATTAATAAAAAAAAAGTTGAAGAATTTATTAGAGTTGACCATGCTGGAGAGCGTGGAGCTGTTAAGATTTATGAAGGACAACTATTAGCCTTAAATACTTTTGTAAAAGATGAAAATCTTAAAAAAACTATTGAAGATATGAAAGAACATGAAAAAGAACATTGTGAATTTTTTGAAAATGAAATTAAAAAAAGGAATATTAAACCAACAAAATTTTTACCCTTGTGGGATTTGCTAGGTGTTGGCTTAGGTTTTGGTTCAACATTATTGGGGAAAAAAGCTGCTATGCTTTGTACTGCTTCTGTTGAAGAAGTTATTGATAAACATTATTTAAATCAAATTAATCAACTTGATGTTAACGAAAAAAACCTAAAAAAAAAAATTACAAAATTTAGACAAGATGAAATAAATCATAAAAATATAGCTTACGATAAAGGTGCTTCAAAAAAAGGTCCTTACTTATTATTGGACAAAATTATTAAGACAGGTTCAAAAATTGCAATAAATATCTCTGAAAAAATCTAGGCTTCTAATTCAACATCCCAGTATAAATAATCCATCCAGCTTTTATGTAAATAATTAGGTGGAAAATTTTTGCCATTTTTATGCAAATCCTCAATTGATGGACGATAAGGATGTTGGTTAAGATTCATATCTGAGTTTTTTAATAATTTGCCACCCTTTTTTACATTACATGTAGAGCATGCCGTTACAACATTATCCCAATTAGTTTCACCACCTTTTGATCTTGGCAATAAATGATCAAAAGTCAGCTCCTCACTACTTCCACAATATTGACAAGAAAATTTATCTCTCAAAAAGACGTTAAATCTTGTAAAGCTAGGCCTTGTTTGTGGAATTATATAATCTTTCAAAGCGATAACGCTGGGTAATTGCATATTAAATGAGGGACTTCTTATAATTCTGTCATAATTACTTACAATTATCACCCTATCTAAAAAAACAGATTTTACAGTATCTTGCCATGACCATAAAGATAAAGGATAATAGCTTAATGGTCTATAATCGGCATTAAGAACTAGCGCTGGACACTTTTCTAATGAAACATTTTGTTCAATAAAATTATTCATTAAGTATTGTTAACTTACTTAAACAATTTTATCAATAATAAGAAATGTTAGTTTTTTTTTAAAATGTAATTAAGAGCTGTACTTGAAGCTTCTATAGGAATATGATGATCACAATTTTTTATCAAAAGTGTCTCAACACCAACATTGTTTCTAATTAAAAAATCTTTTGCTTCTAAAAGATGTGTCGAGGGTACAACCTGATCTGCTTCACCATGAATCAATAAAGTATCTGTAGAATTTTTTATTCTTAATTTTAAATTATTTTGATTAATTATTTTTCCAGAAAACCCTACAATACATGAAAATTTTTCTTCAGACGTTAATCCAACATTCAATGACATCATACAACCTTGACTAAAACCTGATAGACATATCTGATTATTTTTTAGATTAAATTCTTGCTTGATCTCATTAATAAATACTTTAACCTTTTCCTCAGCCTTTATCGATTGATCAAGTATATAATCTGCGTCATCTTTAGTAAGATCAAACCATTGAAATCCTGATGGATTTATAGGACAAGTCTCATGTCCATTCGGACAAATAAAAACTGTATTTGGCATGTGTCTTTTCCAATTCAAAGTTAACATGCTTATGTCTTTACCATCACCACCATATCCATGAAGCAAAATAATGGCGTGCTTTATCTCTACCCCTTCTTCAGGCTTAATTATTATTGAATCTAGGCAAAATGTCATAGTTAATTAATTATGGTTTTTATTTTTCTAAAACAATCTACAGTATTTATATGATTTCAGGAATATTTGTTAAAATTCTATCCATAATTCTTTTGTTAGCAGTTGGAATTGTTTTAATTTTGGGGATTGGGACTCTTTTTAAAGGTGGAGAAACAAGCAAAAAATATTCAAATAAATTAATGCAATTAAGAGTTCTTCTGCAATTTGTAGCAATAATTGTTCTAGTAGGATTTGCTTATTTTTTTAAAAACTAATTGTAGGTTTTAAACCAATTTATAAATATTTTATCATCAAAGTCTATTGAACCAATAATTCTTGCAAACTCTTTTCCATCTTTATCTATAAGAATTGAAGTTGGAACACCACGTAAGGAAAATATTTTTGCAAGAGTTGTAGGTGCATCAAAATATGGGTCAAAATTTTCAATATTCAAATCTTTAAAAAAACTACCTACTTTTTTTTCACTTTCTTGGGATATATTGATTGCAAAAATTTTTAAATTACTCAAATCATCATTTATTTGAAGTCTGTCTAACGATGGCATCTCCTCTTTACAAGGCTCACACCAAGTTGCCCAAAAATTTAACAAAAGTAAATTTCCATTAAATTCTTTGATGTTAATTTCTTTGTCATTTTTATCTAAAAAGATAACATTATCGTAGACTTTTAGATCTTTATGAATGACAATATTTTTTATTTCAGATACATCATTAGCAAAGACATTAGTTGTTAAAAAAATAAATAATATTAAAATTCTCATGTTAAATAGTTATAATTAAATATCATGACAAAAAATAAAAACAACCAAGCAATCTGGAATACTCGTATAAAAAACAATGTATTATCTTTATTTCAAAAAGTTGGTAATTCAATTGATATTGATAAACGACTTTATAAAGAAGACATTCAGGGGTCTATTGCTCATGTAGAGATGTTGTTTAAACAAAAAATAATATCCTTCAAAATTAAAAATAAAATTATTTATGGTCTTACAAAGATAGAAAAAGAAATTTCTAATAAAAAATTTGAATACAATAAAAAATATGAAGATATTCATATGAATATTGAAAAAAGACTTTTTCAAATAATTGGTGAGGAAGCAGGTTATATTCACACGGCAAGATCTAGAAATGATCAGGTGATTACAGACTTTAAAATTTGGATAAAATCCTCAACTAAAGAAATTAATCTTCATTTAGATAAAGTAATAAAAAGTACACTGAAATTAGCAGAAAAAAATATAGATACTATTATGCCTGGTTTTACACACCTCAAAAATGCACAAGCTGTTTCTTTTGCTCATTATTTAATGGCTTACGTTGAAATGTTTAAAAGAGATAAAAAGAGATTTACAAACAATTTGGATAGCTTAGATGAAAACCCCCTGGGTGTAGCTGCGCTCACCGGAACTTCTTTCAATATAGATAGAAATTATACCAGTAAAAAACTAGGATTTAAAAAACCAACAAACAATTCAATTGACACCGTTTCTGATAGAGATTTTGTTTTAGATTTTTTATATAGCGTCTCTGTTTGCTCAATGCACATATCAAGAATTGCAGAAGAACTTATAATTTGGAGTTCAGATGGGTTTAATTTAATTAACCTTTCAGATAAAGTTGTAACAGGCTCATCAATAATGCCGCAAAAAAAAAATCCTGATTTATTGGAATATTTGAGAGGAAAATCTGGAAGTAGTTATGGAAACTTATTTTCTATGCTCACAATTTTAAAAGGATTACCATTGTCTTATTTCAAAGATCTTCAGGATGATAAGGAAATTGTTTTTAAATCAAATGATACTTTAATCAACTGTCTTAAAATTTTTGATGAAATTCTTAAAAATTCTAGCCCTAATAAAAAAAAAATGATTGAGCTTGCAAACTCAGGATATATTACTGCAACAGATTTAGCAGACTATCTTGTAAAAAATCATTCGATGTCTTTTAGAAAAGCTTACCAAAAAACAGCTGCTGTTGTTAACTTAGCTGAAAAGAAAAAAAAAAGACTTGATGAATTAAGTTTAGAAGATTTAAAAAAAATTGAGCCTAAATTAAATAGTGATGTTTTAAATGTGTTTGATTTAAAGAATTCTGTAAATTCAAAAAAATCTTATGGAGGAACAGCTTTTGATAACATCAAAAAAATGATAATGAAATATAAGAAACAAATATGATTAAAAAAATTAGCTTCATTTTTCTGATTTGTTGCTTGCTAGTCTCTTGTGGAAAAAAAGGAGACCCAGAATATAAAAATCTAAAACAGAAAGCTGAAAAGATAACAATCCCTATAAGTAAGGCTTAATGAAATATATCAAAAAAAAACTGACGATTGATAAAGTAAAAATAGAGGACATTGCTAAAAAATTTGATACTCCGTCTTATTGCTATTCTTACACTCAATTAAAAAGAAATATTAATAATTTCAAAAAAAATTTTAAGTCATTTTCGCCTTTAATTTGTTTTGCAATCAAATCTAATACAAACATAAATTTAATTAAAGAAATTCAAAAATTTGGTTTAGGAGCGGATGTCGTGTCGAGAGGTGAACTTATGATGGCACTCAAGGCTGGTATTAATCCAAAAAAAATTGTTTTTTCAGGTGTGGGTAAAACGTCAAAAGAAATAAGTTATGCTATTGATAAAAAAATATTATTAATAAATGCAGAGTCTAAAAGTGAAATAAAAGAAATTGATAGAATAGCTAGACTTAAGAATAAGAAAGTACAAATTGGTATTAGGTTAAACCCTAATACGGACGCGAAAACTTTAAGCCAAATTTCAACTGGGAAAAAAGAAAATAAATTTGGTGTCAATGAAAAAACATTTTTGGAACTTACAAGTTATTGCCAAAATTCAAAAAATATTAATTTGGAATGTTTAAGCGTTCATATTGGGAGTCAAATATTGGACCACAAGCCCTATGAAAAAATGCTTAATATAGTTGATAAAATAATTGTTAAAACTAAACATAAATTTAAATTTATTGACTTAGGCGGAGGGATGGGAATTTCCTATGATGATAATAGTAAAAAACTTAACTACTCAAAATACAATATTGCTATTAAAAAAATTTTAAAAAAACATTCCTCAAAAATAATTTTTGAGCCAGGAAGATCTATAATTGGAGATATAGGTTTTTTAATTTCTAAAGTTATTTATATAAAAGAAAATGAAAAAAAAGATTTTATTATACTAGATGCAGCCATGAATGACCTGATGAGACCTGCTTTATATGGAGCTAATCACAAAACATTGCCTTCAATAAGAAGAAATCAAGTTTCAAAAAAAACATATGAATTTGTAGGCCCTATTTGTGAAAGTACAGACAAGTTTATTTCATTAAAAAAATTTCAAAAATTAAAAGAAAAAGACATTGTTGTTATGTGTGATGTCGGTGCATATGGAATGTCATTAAGTTCAAATTATAATTTAAGACCTAAACCAGTAGAACTATTAATCAAAGGATCAAAAATTAGAGTTATTAAAAAAAGACAAAAACATACTGAATTAATGTAGCTTTTGATAATAATGATTAGAAACTTTTTATTCTCAATTTTCTTTTTTACTGGAATAATAACTATTTCATTAATTTTTTTACCAGCTTTTTTTCTACCACAAAAAGTTGTTTTATTTGGTGGCAAATTAATGGGTTATTGGACAAGTTTTTCTCTAAAGATTTTTTTGTCTACTAAAATAATAATTAAAGGTAAAGAAAACATTTTAAATAATGAGAAGTTCTTTATTGCTGCATCTCATCAATCAATGTTCGAGACCTTTTATCTTCAAACTATTTTTAATTCACCAGTTTTTATTTTAAAAAAAGAATTACTATTAATTCCAATTTTTGGTTGGTATCTCAAAAAAATTGGTTCTATATCAATTAAAAGGAATAAAGTTACCAAAGATAACCTAGGTTTTTTTCAGGATATATCAAACATAGTCAAAGATTCAGACAGACCGTTAATAATCTTTCCGCAAGGTACAAGAGTTTTACCAGAAGAAAGACCTCCATTTAAAAAAGGGGCTTCAAGAATTTATGAAGAGTTAAAAATTTCTTGCCAGCCAGTTGCTATTAACTCTGGTTATGTCTGGCCAAAAAAAGGTCGAAAAAATAGTAATAAAATAATAACTATTTCAATTTTAAAACCTATAATAGCAGGCTACTCTAAAGGTGAGTTCATAAAGATTTTAGAACATAATATTTATGAAGAACTTAATCTATTGAATTAGCCCTTCATAGGCATCACTACGAAAATACTATCAAAATCTCCTGGGTCTTTAATTAAAGCTGGTGAGCCAGTGTCATTAAAAAATATCTCAACTCTTTCTCCATCTAATTGTGAAGCAACATCAATTAAGTATCGTGAATTAAAACTTATTTCTAAATCATGATCAAATTTAACATTTAATGTCTCTTTACCATCGCCACTATTTGTATTGTTAACCGAAAGATCTAATGTGTCTTTTGATAAATTAAACTTAACCCCATCTTTTTTATCTAGAGAAACTGAGGCAACTCTATCAACAGAATTTAGAAATAATTTTAAATCTATTTCTAATTTTTTTTGATTATTCTTTGGTATTACTTGTATGTAGTTGGGAAACTTACCATCAATAAGTTTTGATATTAAAATACTGTTATTTAATTCAAATTTAATTTTTGATTTAATATTAGATACCTTAACATCTCCATCATAGTTTTCCAATAATGAACATAGTTGAAAAATAGTTTTTTTAGGTAATATGATTGGATCAAAATCAATTTTTTGATCTAATCTTACTTTTGAAATAGACATTCGGTGACTGTCAGTTGCCACAGCAGTTAAATGATTTTTATCTTCAACTTCGGTTTGATGAAAATAAATCCCACTTAAATAATGCCTTGTTTCATCATTTGAAACAGAAAATTTACATTTATTTAATAGTTTTAACAGCTGCTTAGATTTAATTACAAATTCATTTTGATTAAAGTTTTCATCTGTAAGCGGAAACTCTGTTGCACTAATACAATTTAAATTAAAAATGGATTTTTCAGACTCAACTTGTAATTTACTTATATCTGTCAAAGATAGATTTATTTTTTTACCCGATGAAAATTTTCTTATAATGTCATACATGATCGAAGAAGTTGTTGTTGTTCTACCTTCTTCTAAAACTTCAACATTATTTAGCTGATGAATAAATATTAAATCCAAATCGGTAGCTGTTATTGTTAATTTAGAATTACTCGCGTCTAATAAAATATTAGACAGTATCGGAAGTGTGCTTCTTTTTTCAATTACACCTTGACAGTAATTGAGTGCTTGTTGAAGATCTTGTTGGTTTACGTTAAATTTCATTATCTTTATTGTTATATAATATCTGATTTTTAAGTTTATTAATATTATTCACCATTTCAGGGTCCTTTTCTTTAATTTTCTCAATAGTTTTAACTGAGTGTATTATAGTTGTGTGGTCTCTATTAGAAAACTCTCTTCCAATTTCAGGTAAAGATTTAGGTGTTAAAATTTTAGTTAAATATATTGCAGTTTGTCTCGGTCTTACTAGATATCTGGATCTTCTTGAAGATAGCATTTCATTTTTACTGATTTTAAAAAATTTACAGACTGTAGTTTGTATCAAATCTATTGTTACTTTATTTTCAGCTAAGTTTAACAAGTCTTTTAAAACAACCTTAGTTTCAGCTAAATTTGGAACTTTATTGTAGATTCTTGAGAAAGATACTACTCTATTTATTGCTCCAACCAACTCTCTAACACTTGCTGTAATTTCAGAGCTTATAAAATCTTGTATTTCTTTTGATACATTTAATTGATCTACGTATAAATTATTCAGTTCTTCAGCTTTCTTTTCAACAATTTTTTTTCTAAGCTCAAGATCTGGTTTTTGAATATCAACCACTAAACCACCAGAAAATCTGGATTTAATTCTATCTTGAATTCTAGATAATTTATTTGGAGCCCTATCAGCGGATACAATTATTTGTGAACCTTTGTCTAATAATGCATTAAATGTATGAAAAAATTCTTCCTGCATTGCTTCTTTGCCACTTATAAATTGAATATCATCTATTAATAAAATATCTGTATTTCTGAAATATTCTTTAAACTTAACCATATCATTAGCTTTAATTGACTTTACAAATTGATACATGAAACGCTCAGCTGATATAAACATTACTTTATTATTTTTTTTGAGCTCAATTCCAATTGAATTTAATAGATGGGTCTTGCCCATTCCAACACCCCCATAAACATAAAGTGGATTATAATGAGATATATTTTCGGAGACCTTTAATGATGCTTCGAAAGCAAGCTTATTACTAGTACCAGTTATGAAATTATCAAATCTTTTATTTGGATCAATTCGATTATATTGAAGATAAGAATCTTTTATGAATGAAACATTTTCATTATTATCAGGTATTTTTTCATTAGTGTTTGAATTTTCAAAATTTTGATTTGTATTTTTATCATCAATCTTAAACTCAATTCTAATAATGTCTTTTTTATATAAACGTATAATTTGTAAAATTTGATCTAAATATCTTGAGGTAATCCAATCTCTGATAAATCTTGTTGGAACAGATAATAATAAATAGTTGTTAAATTCATCAACAAAAGTAATTTTTTTAAGCCAGCTTTCATAAACATCCTGTCCTAGCTTATTTTTCATTTCAGATTGAACCAACTTCCAATCAAAGTTTTCAGGCTTGAAACTATTTAAATTATTTATATTTGTAGATTTATTCATAAAACTTAGGGAAATCTCAGTTAGAACTAAATAAAAAAATTTGCAACAACTTAATATTCATTTTTAAAAAAAAATAAAATCTATGATTGTAGATTTGATTTTAAGTTTTAAGAAAATTTAATTTTTTTTTATCTAAAAATTTTTTTTGAGCCAAACACAGATTGAATCGTTCACAGATTGAATCGTTTACAGATTGAATCGTTTACAGATTGAATCGTTTACAGATTGAATCGTTTACAGATTGAATCCGAAAATAATTTTTTTACCAAATCTAGATATAGTTAAATATTTAAAAATTTAGATATATGATGTGAGTACTTGAGGTTGTTACTTAATAATCACTTAAGGTTATAAAGTTTAGATTGCTGAAATCTTTTTTGTTATTCTTGAAACATTTCTTGAAGCATTTTGCTTCTTAATGATACCTGTTTTAGCAATCTTCATCAGTTCGGAATTTAATTTTGGCAAGAATTTAAGTGCTTCATCTTTCATTTTATCATCAATCAAAAGGTTCATTTTTTTTAAAGCATTTCTAAATCTACTTTTTCTTGCCTTATTAACTGCTGTTTGCTTAGAAATTCTTCTAATTCTCTTAATTGCTGATTTCGTGTTTGCCATATCCGCAGGGGTATAACTTGAGAATTTATGGTGGTCAATAAAATAATTGACTATTTTTGACAAGAATCGCAAAAAAAAGTTGATCTATTAGTGATTATTTTTTTTCTTATGAGATCAGAGCATCCTATGTTTTTGCACTTTATTCCTTCTTGCTGATAAACTTTAAATTCATTTTGAAATCCACCTTTTAATCCCAATGTATCTTTAAAATCTCTTATACTTGATCCACCCATGCTGATAGCTTTTGATAAAATTTTTCTACTATTAATTATGATTTTTTGGCATTCTATTTTGCTTAATAATTTTGCTTTTTTTAAAGGATTGACTTTGCTTAAAAATAAAATTTCACTAGCATAGATATTTCCAATTCCAGAAACAAATTTTTGATCAAGTAAAAAATTTTTTATATCTTTATTTTTACCTTTAAAAAAATTATGAACATAATTTAAATTAAAATTCTTATCAAAAGGTTCTGGACCTAGATGGTTAAATCTTTTAATTAGATCAGAATTATTTTTTATTAGTTGAAAAAAACCAAATCTTCTTGGATCATTATAGATAATCTTAAAATTTTCAAAAACCAATTCTACATGATTGTGCTTTTTTGGTAAAAATGGCGAATTATAAAAACTAGTATTTGAATATTTGTTAACTGATTTATTATTAACGATATGTATCGTTCCTGACATTCCAAGATGAATTAAACAGTAATTATCTTTTGGTAAATAAATAATTAGATATTTAGAAAATCGACCTACTTTAATTATTCTTTTATTAAAAAAATAACTATTAAAATTTAAAGGAATTTTTAGTCTTAAATTTCTATTTCTTATTATTACTTTTTTTACCTTTTTTTGTTTAATCTTTTTATTAAGAGATTGTCTTACAATTTCTACTTCTGGTAATTCTGGCATTTCACACTATATTGAATATATATTTTTTTTTATGCAACAATATCTTCAAAATAAAAAAGGGCTTGTAGACAGTGTATTCGATCAAGTCTACAGTAAATATGACCTTATGAATGATTTTATGTCATTTGGTGTTCATAGGTTCTGGAAAAAAAGTCTAATAAATATGATGAACCCCTCTTTGGGTAAAAATTTAATTGATGTAGCTTGTGGGACTGGTGACATAGGTAAGCTCTATTTAGATAGTACTGATAAAAATAACAAAATTACTTGTGTCGATCCTAACAAAGGAATGGTAGGCCAAGGTAAAGAAAAGCTTTCTAGTTACAAAAATATTAACTGGGTCATTTCTCCTGCAGAAAAACTACCCTTTGAAGACAATGTATTTGATTTTTACACTATTAGTTTTGGACTAAGGAACACGAAAAATTTAAATAAAGCTCTTTCTGAGGCGTATAGAGTTCTAAAACCAGGCGGAAGATACTTTTGCTTAGAATTTTCAAAAATACAAAACTCAAATCTTGATTTTATTTATAAAAATTATTCAAAATTAATTCCAATCATTGGTCAATTTGTTGTCGGTGAAAAAGAACCATATGAATATCTGATTAAAAGCATAGAACAATTTATTAATCAGGAAGAATTAATGCAATTAATGAAAAATAATAAGTTCCAAAACTGTTCATACAGAAACTTTTCTGGAGGGATTGTTTCAATCCATAGTGGATGGAAGTTTTAATGATTAAAAAACTTATAACCCTATTTAAATTAGGAAGAAAAGTAGCTAAATCCGATATTTTGAGTATTGCGTCAAAATTTAAAAAACCACCAGTAGCAATAACAATATTATTTCAATTACTTTCAATTTCATTTTCAAAAAATAATCAACAAAAGTTAAATACAAATGAAGGGGAAAGGTTATCCAATTCTTTAGAGTCCATGGGTACTACATTTATAAAGCTTGGACAATTTTTAGCAACTAGACCAGATATTATTGGTGAGGAACTCTCAGCTAAACTCGAAAATTTACAAGATCGTCTTCCACCCTTTTCTATAAACCAGGCACAAGAGATAATTAAAAAGGACCTTGGTGAAGAAACCTATAATTCAATAATCAATTTAAGCGAACCTGTTGCTGCCGCATCAATTGCACAAGTACACAAAGCTAAAATTAATGATAATGGAACAATTAAAGATGTAGCTATAAAAATTTTAAGACCAAATATTAAAAAGATGTTTAATGAAGAAATCGACGCAATGATGTTATTTGCATTCATTGTCGAGTCATTTGTAAAAAAAACAAAAAGATTAAAACTTGTTGAAGTTGTATTTTTATTAAAAGAAATAACTAACCTTGAAATGGATTTAAGATTTGAAGCAGCTGCGGCCAATGAATATGCAGAAAATACTAAAAATGATGCTGGATTTAAAGTTCCTCAAATTTATTGGAATTTTACTAGTGAAAATGTAATGACACTTGATTGGATTGATGGCGTATCCATAAGAGAAACTGAAGAATTAAAGAATAGAAATTTAGATACAAATAAAATTGCGGAAGACATTATTCAGCATTTTTTAAGACATGCTGTAAGGGATGGTTTTTTTCATGCAGATATGCACCAAGGAAATATTTTTATTGATAATAGTGGTCAAATAGCTCCTATTGATTTTGGAATAATGGGTAGATTGGATAAGATTAGCAAGAGATTTTTAGCTGAAATTTTATACGGGTTTATTCAAAGAGATTATAAAAAAGTTGCAGAAGTGCATTTGGTAGCTGGATTAGTTCCAAATAATGTTCCTATCGATGATTTAGCTCAAGCTTTAAGATCAATAGGAGAGCCTATATTTGGACAAGCAGTCAAAGATATATCTGGTGGTAAGTTGCTAAAACAATTATTTGATGTAACTGAAAAATTTAATATGCAAACTCAACCTCAATTATTAATGTTGCAAAAAACTATGGTCGTAGTTGAGGGTGTCGCAAGAAAATTAAATCCGGATACCAATATATGGACAACGTCTAAGCCTGTACTCGAAAATTGGTTAAGAGAAACAAAAGATCCTATAAACACAATTACAGATTCTTTAAATAATACATCGGAGGTTTTAAAAAGATTACCTGAATTTCCTGAGATTATGGATAAAGCTAATCAAGCTCTAACATTTTTAGCCAGCGGTCAAATCCCACAAAACTCAAATTCTTATACAGCCTTAAATAATAAAAAATCTGAAATGACTGCTTTTAGAAACCAATCTATTATTGGTTTATTAGTTCTTGTAATTATGGGGTTATTGGTATTTTAATTCGACAAATGAAAAATCTGATAGACAAAAAAATTCTCTATATAATTTGTGGTGGGATTTCTGCTTATAAAAGTCTTGAAACAATTAGGCTTTTTAAAAAGAATGGAGCACAAATAAAAACTATTTTAACCAATAGTGCTAAAGAATTTATAACTCCTCTTTCAGTTGCATCTCTTTCACAAGGCAGAGTTTACAGTGATCTATTTAGTGTTGAAAACGAGACAGAAATGGATCATATCGCTTTATCAAGATGGGCAGATGTTATTTTAATTGCTCCAGCTACAGCAAACACTATTTCAAAATTAGCTCAAGGAACTACTGATGACTTGGCTTCAACTGTAGTACTGGCATCAAATAAAGAAATTTATATAGCACCTGCAATGAATGTTAGAATGTGGGAGCATCAATCTACAAAACAAAATTTAAAAAAACTAGTAAGTTATGGTTATAAACTTATTGGCCCAGAAATTGGGGAAATGGCTTGTGGTGAATATGGTGAAGGAAAAATGTCTGAGCCTAATAAAATTTCTAATGAAATAAATAATTATTTCTTAAATCTTAAAAACAGTAAAAAATTAAAAGCATTAGTTACAGCTGGTCCAACAAATGAATATATTGATCCTGTAAGATTTATTACAAATAAATCTAGTGGTAAACAAGGGTATGAAATTGCTAAATCTTTATCCAAAAAAGGTTTTGATACCACTCTTATTTCTGGTCCAACTAATTTAACAATTGATGCCGATATAAAACTTATCGAGGTTGAAACAGCAGATGAAATGTTGTTAGAAACTCAAAAAAATTTACCAGCAAATGTAGCAGTTTTTTCTGCAGCTGTAGCAGATTTTAAAATTAATAAAAAATATGAATATAAAATAAAGAAACAAGATTCGCTTAACTTAAATCTAGAAAAAAATGTAGATATATTGAGTTATGTTTCAAACCATAATTCTATGAGACCAGATCTTGTTATAGGGTTTGCGGCAGAAACAGATAACGTTGAAAATAATGCTAAAAAAAAATTAAGTACTAAAAATTGTGATTGGATCATCGCAAATGATGTATCCAATAAAAAAATTGGTTTTAGTTCTGATTTCAATGAAGTGACCGTTTACTACAGCGACAAGAAAAAAGAAAAGCTTTCTTATAAAAAAAAATCTGAAATTTCTGATGAAATAGTTGATAGAATAATAAATCAATTAAATTAATGACAAAAGTTCTTATAAAAAAATTAGACTCATCTGTTGAGTTACCTGCATATAAAACTAGTGGAGCATCAGGTATGGATTTAATGGCTTTTTTAAATGAAGCAATAACACTAAAACCAAAAAATTCTTGTTTAGTCCCAACAGGTATTTCTGTTGCGTTCCCTAGTGAATTTGAAATTCAAATCAGACCAAGATCTGGTTTAGCTGCTAAAAAGAATATTAGTGTATTGAACACTCCAGGAACAGTAGACAGCGATTATAGAGGTGAGATTAAAGTTATTCTTTACAATCATGGTGATACTGATTTTTTAATAAATAACAAAGATAGAATTGCTCAAATGATTTTAACTCCTGTTATTAAGATGAATTTAGAAGAAACAGATACTTTACCTGAAACAGTTAGAGGAGAGGGTGGATTTGGCTCAACTGGAAAATGAGTTCAAAATTAAGTAAAAATCAACTCGAAAAGTTTTCAAGACAAATTATTTTAAAAGATATTGGTATTTTAGGTCAAAAAAAAATTTTAAACTCAAGAGTACTAATAATTGGTATGGGGGGATTAGGTTGCCCTGTTGCAGAATTTTTAACCAGATCAGGGGTTGGATCTCTAGGAATTGTAGATCACGATATAGTTGGTCTTTCTAATATCCATCGACAAACTTTGTATGATGAGAAAGATTTAGGGAAATTAAAAGTTAAAGCTGCTAAAAAAAAATTAGTTAGTATTAATTCTAAAACTAAAATTAATATTCATAATTTTAAATTAGATAAAAAAAAATTTATAAAGATTATCAAAAAATATGATTATATTGTTGATGGTTCAGATAATTTTGAAACAAAATTTTTAATTAACGATATAAGTTTAAAATATAAAAAATTTTTAGTAACAGGCGCTATAAGTAAGTTTGATGGCCATATATTTACTTTTGATTTTAGTAATAAAAAAGATCCTTGTTTAAGATGTTTTTATCAAGAAGAAACTATCTCTGACGACATTCTAAACTGCGAATATGAAGGAATACTTGGCACTATTGCTGGCATTATTGGCACCATGCAGGCTAACGAAATTTTAAAAAAAATTTTAAATATTGGAAAAAATTTAAATAGATATATTTTAGTTCTTGATTTATTAAATTTAAATTTTAGAAAAGTAAAATTTGATAAAAGAAAAAAATGTATATGTAATTAATGTATAAAATTATTTACACGCTAATTTGCCTAACAATTTTTATATCTTCTTCCATAGCTGAAGAAAATTTTGTTTCCTTAAAAAAAAACAAAGTAAATGTTCGTTATGGCCCAAGTTTTGAATCAGATATTAAATTTGTTTATAAAAAAATTAACTTACCCTTGAAACAAATTGATAAAAAAGAAAATTTTAGAAGAATAATTGATTTAAAAAACAATAGTGGTTGGATACACATTTCACAATTAAAGAGAAATAATTCAGTTATTGCACTTCAAAATAAAGTTTTGTTTAAAAAACCATCTTCATTTGCAAAACCTATAGCCCAAATTGAAAAGGGAAGACTATTAATTGTCGATAAGTGTCAGGAGAAATGGTGTAAAATTAAATCTGAAGATTACGAGGGATGGATTAAAACTAATGATATTTGGGGCTTAATTAACTAAAATCAGCTGCTAATGAGCTTAAATTTGCTGAACTTAGCTTTGTAGTATGTGAATATTCCTTATGATCAATTCCAATCTCAACTTCCACGCCATCTGATTTAAATTTTTCAATTTGTTCATCATTCAACTTAAAATGAATAAATTGAACTGAGGAAGCCTTACCTTCTGCAGAAGTTCTATCAACATCTTCTTCGGGAATAGCTTTTATTGATTGACCATCAATTTTAATAAAAATTTTTTCTTCAATACCTCCAACTTTGCTTAGAAACGCAGCTCTTGAAACCGGGCTATCAATTTCAAACATTAACGTGGCTGTAAGTTCTTTTCCATTCGGTATTAGAGGATTGTAAGCTACCAATTCATCTTTTAATTGTTCATCACCACCTTTTTCAATGTAAAGCATCTCTTGAACTTGAGCCAACATTGTTTCATAACTTTCAAAATAAAAAGTAGCATATGGGCCAAGTGCAATTCTTCTATCTTTTTTAAAGTTTACAATATTTTTTCTAAGCTCTTTTCTATTTTTTGTATAAACATCTAAAGGCATGATATCTTCTTTTAGAATTTCTCTTTTTTCTCTCGGCATGATCATAATCTATAACTTTTTGCCATCAATTCGATAGGATGTAACGCCTCATCATTAGAAATATTTGTATCCACTTCCAATTGCTTTAGATGTTTACCAGCTAATGGGCAATCTGAGGCCATGTACTTATTATTTTTATTCTTAATTTGTCTGGCTGTTGGTCTTCCAACTTTATTTGCTAAATCATGAGTGTCTTTCATCACACCAAACGTACCTCCGTGACCAGCACATCTTTCAACAACATCTAGCTTAACGTTTGGAATAAATTTTAACATATCTCTTGATTTGATACCCATGTTTTGAGCTCTTGCATGACATGCATTGTGAACTGTAACTCCACCGTCTATTTCTTGTAATCCCTCAGCCAATCCTTCATTGTTTGCTATATCAACAACATACTCATCAATATCCATTACATTCGAAGATAATCTTTTAATATTCTCATCTTTAGGTAACAGCAAAGGCCATTCGAATTTTAACATCAAACCACAACTGGCTGTTAAAGTGATTACTTTATAACCTTTATCAACCCACTCTAATAAATCTTTAGATACTTTCTTTGCTTGTTCCACCACTTTAGGCAGATCTGCTTGTTCTAAAAAAGGCATACCGCAACATCCTGGATAAGCCTCTTGAACCTCAACTCCATTTTTTTTTAAAACTTTTAAAGCGGCAACTCCTGTATTTTTTTTATTAAAATTCACAAAGCAGGTAGTATAAATTACAACCTTTCTATCTTTATTTGGAGTTTCAAAATTTATCTGATCTTTATTTTTTTTAAAAAAATTCGAAAATGTTTCTGAATTATATTTTGGTAGTTGAACTCTTTTATCAATTCCAGCAACAATTTCTAAAATTTTTCTAAAAAATTTGTTTTTAATGTTAGAAGCCCAGTTAACTAATTTTGAAAACATAACACCAAATTTTGCGTTTCTATCAATTTGGGCTAATTGAGTTGGCACACTTGGCAATTTTCCTAATTTTTTTTGAGCCGTTCTATATCTCAACATTAAGTGAGGAAAATCTAGATCAAAATCATGAGGAGGCACATACGGACATTTAGTCATAAAACACATATCACATAAAGTACACGCATCAACAACAGGTTCAAATTGTTCGCTTTTTAAACTTTCAACATCCTCATTTTCAGACTCATCAATCATATCGAATAATTTGGGAAACGAGTCACATAAATTAAAACATCTTCTACAACCATGGCAGATATCAAATGCTCTTCTCATTTCAGCATCTAATTTTTCAGGATTTAAAAAATCAGGATGCTCAAAGTCTATAGGATGTCGAATAGGGGCGTCTATACTTCCTTCTTTACTCATAATTTTAATTGAAATTTGTTTTGGATATTTAGTGGGCATTAAAATGCCCACTAAAAAAATTTGTTAGCTAATAGATTCTAAAGTTTTTTGGAATTTACCAGCGTGAGATTTTTCAGCTTTTGCTAAAGTTTCAAACCAATCAGCAATTTCTTCAAATCCTTCTTCTCTAGCCGTCTTTGCCATACCAGGGTACATGTCTGTATATTCATGTGTTTCACCTTGTACTGCTGATGCTAGATTAGCTTTAGTTTCACCAATTGGTAAACCAGTAGCTGGGTCGCCAACTTCTTCTAAATACTCTAGGTGACCATGCGCGTGACCTGTTTCACCTTCTGCTGTTGATCTAAATACTGATGCAACATCATTGTATCCTTCGATGTCTGCTTTTTGAGCGAAGTAAAGATATCTTCTATTTGCTTGGCTTTCACC
>Ga0233427_10001520_pt1 | contig 24537 bp, 18 predicted proteins | sample SI_118_April2016_5_FD_179885 | JGI IMG/M metagenome (GOLD analysis project Ga0233427, IMG submission 179885) | Seawater microbial communities from Saanich Inlet, British Columbia, Canada - SI_118_April2016_100_MG | ecosystem: Environmental > Aquatic > Marine > Inlet | place: Canada: British...
GCCATATTCGAATGGAGCTCGTCGTTCGAAAAATGAAAGGCCGCACGCTTTGGATCGCCGAGTTTGTCGGGATAGCGATCGCCCTATTTATTATCGCCGTTCTGATTTATTACAGCACCACGGCGCTTGGCCGGGCCTTTACATTGGGTGATTCGACCATCGACCGGGAATTGCCGACGTGGCCCTCAAAGATGTGGGTGCCGATTGCCTTCAGTGTTTTGATTTTACGTCTGATCCTGCAGGCCTGGGGATATGGGCGGTTAATTATCACACCAGATGCGGTTCCCATTGCGGTGCCGATCATGGCCGCGATCACGGAAATCGCCGACAAGGAAATTAGTGATGCTTTCGGTGAAGACGACGATGAAAATCAACATAGCCTAAACGGCGCCGAGGCGAAGGACCAAGCCAATGGATGATTTTACAATTGGTATTATCGGGTCGTGCGTCCTGATCGGTCTCGTTCTGGTTGGCGTGCGTGTCTATATCGCCTGTGCATTTATCGGCTTGCTGGGGTTGGTGGCCATCGTCGGCTGGACCGGCGGTGCCGGCAATGCCGGGATGATCCCCTACGCCAAGGGCACCATCTACGCCCTGTCCGTGCTGCCCATGTTTATCTTGATCGGTTATTTGGCGTATCACGCCGGGATGACCGAAAAACTGTTCGACGCGGCACGAAAATGGTTCGGTTGGGTGCCGGGGGGCTTGGCCGTCTCCACGGTCTTCGCGACGGCCGGGTTTGCGGCCGTGTCCGGTGCCTCGACGGCAACGGCTGCGGTGTTTGCCCGCGTCGCCATCCCCGAAATGCTCCGCTATGGCTACTCGCAACGCCTGGCTGCGGGCGTGGTGGCGGCTGGCGGCACGCTGGCATCGCTCATTCCGCCCAGTGCGATTTTGGTGATCTACGCCATTATCGTCGAGGAATCCATCGGCCGCTTGTTGGTCGCCGGTTTCATTCCGGGCGTCATATCCGCGCTCATCTATGCCGCGTTGATCATCATCATGGCCATGCGTGATCCAACCATGGGCCCGCCCGTCGGCGGCTTCACCTGGGTCGAGCGCTGGAAATCGGTGCCCGGCACATTCCCCGTCGTGTTCGTCATCATCGTGATCTTTGCGTCCATGTACACGGGCTTTGCGACGCCGACGGAAGCCGGCGCGGTGGGCTCCTTCGTGGTCTTTATCATGGCGGTGGTTGGCGGCATGAAATGGCCGACGCTGCGCGATGCGTTATTGGAGACCGCGCGCCTTACGGTGATGATCTTCTCATTGGTTTGGGGTGTGCTCATTTACGTGCGCTTCATGGGCTTTGCCGAATTGCCGGCGGTGTTTGCCGAATGGGTGACCAGCCTGCCTTTCCCGGCGGTCGTGACGATGATCTGCATTTTGTTGTTCTATGTCATCTTGGGCATGTTCATGGATGCCATCGGCATGCTGTTGCTGACGTTGCCGGTGGTTTATCCCGCCGTCATCGGCTTGGGCTATGACCCGATCTGGTTCGGCATCGTCGTCGTCAAGATGTGCGAGGTCTGCCTGATCACGCCGCCCATTGGGTTGAACTGTTATGTCGTCGCCGGGGTCAGACCGGATATACCCTTGCAAGAGGTGTTCAAGGGGATCGCGCCGTTCTTCTTCGCCGATGTGATCACGCTGGGCGTCTTCTTGGTCTGGCCTGCAACCATCACCTGGCTGCCGAATTTGATGCTCAACAGCTAGCCAGCATCAACTTGGTTATTCCGAGGGGGGCCGTTTGCGGATCAAGCACTTCTGGTCCCCCTCAAATACCAACTCGCCCTTCTGATTATGCACCGTTGATTTCAAGGTAATGACACCGGTGGTGTTCTGTTCCTTGAGCGCGCTGATTTCCAGCATCGGGTAAACCGTGTCGCCCGAATAAACAGGCGCGATCATCTTCCCCGAGATCTCCAGCATGGCGACCAGCGACGCATCAACGGCGTGCGGAAACATCCCCGCCCCTGGCGCGCATTGGATCATCACCTGCATGGCATGCGCCAGCAATCCCGGGTGTCCATGCGCCTTGCAGTATTCGATATCGTAGTGGATCGGGTGGTTGTCCCCCGATGCCAGTTGAAAGGCCGCGAACAAGGCGTCGGTCATGGTCCGAGACGGATTGGGAAATTTCTGACCAAGCTCGAAATCCTCGAAATAGGCGGGCTCGCAAAGCCGGTAATCGTCGAAATTGATCGGACTGGTCATGGACGGATCCTTTCCTGATGTGCACCCAGGCATCGTTGTTCAGGGCATCGTCATTCTACAAGTGCCCAAGGTCCGTTGAAAGTTTGGGCGAAGCGAACATCATCCCGCCCGCGCTTGAGACTGAAATTGACCGTTTGCCGTTCAAAACCGGGGTGAAAAGCCGAACGATTTCAATCGCATGATAAAAAAATGACGGAACGAGCCCAATTCCACTTGAAATAAACTTCAGTGATTTCCCATTCCTCATCATGAGCTTGTCGAAAGATGGGCAGCGAACCCCGCCGGGAGGCACTGAATGCCACCCTTTCCTTATGCCACCGGTCGCAACGTCGCCGTCGGTTCCAGCGGTGCCGCGAAACCCCATACGGTCCGCAGCCCTCTTCACAATGTAAAATAGCGAGCGCATCCACCCTCTCGGGCGAACCGCTGGGCATGAGATGGTGAGAAGGAATGTATTCCGCAAGGGTGTGGGGTGAATATTTTTAGGCGGAGATGGGATGTGGGGAGAGACAGGGGAATTCATGGTTTAACACCTAACCCCAAGAACGGCGTTGACTTCGAGCGCGAACAAAAGAAAATTCCACCCATGCAACACATCACCGCGAGCCACTTCCGAATACCAAACTGACCTGCACCCCGTGCAGCGTCCAGGTTCGCCTATTCGGAGGGGGAGTAGCTCAGCGGTAGAGCAGCGGTCTTATAACCCGTAGCGCCAGGTCGTGGGTTCGAATCCCACCTTCCCTACCAATCCATACAAGTCAAAATGAGAACGATGCAATCGTTGCTATTAAACGAGCTGGATATTGGCTATGGAAAATTTTATCGCCGGTGCGTTTCGGGCGTTCGGGGCAGGCAAAATTCAAGAACTGAGCCCAAAGACATGGAAAAGTAAACTGTCACCGCAATTCCAGGTAACTGCCGAAGTTGCAGTTACGGGGACACGATACTTAACTCTGGATGATCGGGACATGATCCCCATCCCTTCGGGATACGGTCATGTCCCTGTTTCTCTAATCCCCTGTCCCCAGCGCTGCCAAGGGCAGTTTTAGGTCGTCATGTTGGAGGCACTAGGACGCGGATCGATGGGCAGGCGTTGCGCGTGGCCGAATACCTCTTCCATCAGTCCGGCAGCGCCCAAGAGCTGGGCCTCGCCCCGAGGTGGGCCGACGACTTGTAGGCCGACGGGCAGGCCGGTTTTCGTGAACCCGCAAGGTAGCGACAGCGCCGGCATCGAGGTCGCGGTGATGGCGTAGTTGATGGTGTACCAATCGAAGTAGTTTTCGAACTTGTGTCCGGCGACCTCATCGACGGCGCGGATGTCGACATCGAAGGGTGGGACCACCGCGGCTGGCGTGATCAGGAGATCATAGGTCTCAAAAAACTTCGCCACCCGGGCGTTGAGATGGCCCCGCGCGCGGTCCGCCCAGGCCAGGCGTTCGGCGGTGATCTTGTAGCCTTCTTCCAGGTTCCAAACGACCTCGGGCTTCACGCGGTCGCGGTTGGCTTCGACCACCGGGCCGAGGTCCCCCACGAACTGATAGGCGCGGAGAACGTGAAAAATATCGCGGGCGTCGCTGACGTCGGGACACGCGTCCTCGACCACGGCACCCAGCTCGGCGAAGCGCTGGGCGGCACCCGCGCAAATCTCCGCGACCTCCGCAACGACCGGCGTCAGGCCGCCCAAGTCGGCGGAAAAGGCAATGCGTTTCGGCGCCGTCGGGTTATCCACGGCATCGAGAAACGGTGTGTTTGGTTTGCTGAGCGAGATCGGGTCGGCCGGATGCGCGCCGGTCATGGCGTCCAGCATCAGGGCTGTATCGCCGACATTGCGGGCCATGGGGCCCTGGACCCAAAGGTTGTCATAGGGAAGCCGCGTCGGGCCGCGCGCCACCCGGCCGGGGTAAGGGCGGAGCCCAACGACAGAACAAAAAGCCGCCGGTGTGCGCAGGCTGCAGCCCAAATCCGAGCCGGTGGCGAGCCAGGTTTGTCCGGTGGCGACGGCAACCGCCGATCCACCCGATGATCCGCCGCAGGTCATGGCCGTGTTCCAGGGATTGCGGGTCTGGCCGAAGACCTCGTTGAAGGTATTGGCGCCGTGGCCGAATTCCGGCGTGTTGGCCTTGGCGAGGACAATGGCGCCGTTGGCTTCGAGGGTTTCGACCATGATATCGGAGGTGTCCGGGACATGGTCGGCAAAGAGCGGCGAGCCGTAGGTCGTCCTGACCCCGGCGACGTCGTTCAAATCCTTGACCGCGATGGGCAAGCCGCCGAGCGCCGGCGCCCGCCCGCTGGTATTTGGGGCGCCATCCATGATCCGCTTGGCATGCGCCCGCGCGCGTTCAATGCAAAGCGTCGGCAGGGCGTTGAGATCGCCGTCGGTGGCTTCAATCCGGGCCACGGCGGCATCGATCAATTCCAGCGGCGAGACGTCGCCCCGACGCAGAAGGTCGACGGCAGCCCGGGCGGTCAGGGTCGTTAATTCGGTCATGCACAAAACTCCTTGAGAGCTGGCGCGTGGCCTAGTGTACCCCGTTTCGTGACGTCCGGGGACCCGATATTCAACGCTGGATTAAAGAGCCCTAAGGATTGGCCGCAAAATGCTTGAGAAAATCAATGCCGCTGATCATGCCGACCAGCTTGTCTTCATCGACGACCGGCATGGCACCAAACTTGTTGAGGGACAAAAGGTCTGCCACCTCATGGGCCGGCGTGTCGGAGGAAACGCATTGGGGATCGGGGGCCATGCATTGATCGACCTGAATGTCGTCAAGGATCGCCTCACGTTTAAGGCTGGCTTTTTTTCGGGAAAAAGTGGCCGTGCGGGTGGGTGTGTCGGTCTGGGCGAAAGGTGAGTTCATCGCCAGGCGTAAATCCCGATCCGTAATGATGCCCACGAGTTCGCCGTCCTTGACGACCGGCAATTGCAAATCGCCCGTCCGGTTCATGATCTTCAGGGCATCATGGAGAGAGGCGTCCGGAGAGACCGCATCGAGCGCGGTGCCCATGAGATCCCCTGCGCGCAACGTCGCCATCTCTCCGTTCAGGGGAAGTTTTAGAAGTTCCAGGGCCACGATACTCATCTCCATAAAATCGGGTTTCGATACTTAAACATCGCAAGATCGAGACACCGTCCCCATCCTTTCGAAATCTCACGGGATGCGCTAATCACCGCCGTTGATGTGGCGGGTTATTCGCCACTGGTCGCTGGGGGCTGAGCCTGAGCCTGGGCCAAAGCAAAGTTGGGCAATAGGGAGAGGCGCCGCATCCGCCGCGCCGCCCGGGGCACATATCTCGCCGCTCGCCGTCTCGTCGAAATTATCGTGCGAAATCCTCCGGCGAAAGGTCGTCCAGCCATGGTCCTTGAATTCAGGACGCAGGTCGGCGTTGTCGAAAGGAAACGACATGGAAAAATTAACGATGGCGTTTGCGGCCGGATCAAAGCTACCGCCAAAATCCAGTTCAATCTTATAGGTTGGTGAAATCGCCCTATAAATCGGGTGGAGGTTTTTCTGAATGGCTGCCTGGCGCAGGGTTTTTATGAATTGTTGAAACGCCGCTGGCGTTTTCTCCAATTGCATCGGTTTTGGCGCCGCCTCGCCGCTCGCCATGAGCGGGATGGGGGATTGTATCAACGCGGTCAGCAAGACAAACCCAGCGATCCCGAGCGTTCGCGCGCGCGCAGCACATAACCTCACGCGTTGATGCGTGTTCTTGTTAGATTTGGCCGCGGTCGAAAAGAAGGTCAATCGGGAAGCTCCAGGGGAGACAATACTTAACTCTGGGGCAGAGGGCCAGGGATACGATCTAATCCATGCGGAATGCGGTCATGTCCCAAGAGGGTGTTCAATCGGCAATACCCAACGCCGCCTCAACACGCTCGATCCAGCCGCACACGTTCTCATAGGGTCCGAGTTCGAAGCCGCCCTCATGCGCCCAGCGGGTATAGGCGACGAGCGATATATCGGCGCAGCTGGTTGAACTCCCTGTGAGGAAGGCGTTATCCGAGAGCCACCCCTCCATTGTATCTAAGGCTCGGTAACCGCGCTCGACTTTTTCTTTGTCCAACTCCGCCAGCGGCATTTTGAGGTAATGGTGTTGGAAGCGGCAAACCGCGACGTAGGGCTCGTGGCTGTATTGTTCCCAGAACATGAACTCCAGCATACGGGCGCGTTCGTAGGCGTCACCCGGAATGAGCGTGCTGCCTTCCGCCAGGTGCAGGACAACGGCGTTGGATTGTGCCAAATAGCGCCCATCATCCAATTCCACCGTAGGGACCTGGCCGAACGGGTTCATGGCCAGGAACTCGGGCGTTCGGTTTTCGCCGGCCAGGATATCGATATCAATCCAGTCGTAGGTGAGGCCCAGGTGATCAGCCGTCCATTTGACCTTCAGGCAATTCCCGGAAATTTTGTCGCCGTAAATCTTCATCGGGGCAGGTCGGTCGTGCCCATCAGGTATTCATCGACGGCGCTGGCGCACTGGCGGCCTTCACGGATCGCCCAGACGACCAGCGATTGGCCGCGGCGCATGTCGCCGGCGGCGAACACTTTGTCGATGGACGTGGCGTAGTTTTCCGTATCGGCTTTGACGTTGCCGCGCTCATCGAACTCGACGCCGAAGTTGGTCAGCATGCCCTCGTGGACGGGATTGACGAAACCCATGGCCAAAAACACCAGGTCCGCCTTCAATTGAAATTCGGAGCCGGCTACCTCGGTCATTTTGCCCTCAGACCAATCCAACCTGACGCAATTCAGATGCGTCAGGTTGCCGTCTTTGCCTTCGAAGGATTTGGTGGCGATGGACCAGTCGCGTTCACAGCCTTCTTCATGCGAAGAAGACGAGCGCATCTTCAATGGCCAGTCCGGCCAAGTGAGGGGTTTGTCTTCCGCCTCAGGCGGCATCGGCATGATTTCCATTTGGGTCACGGACGCCGCGCCATGGCGGTTCGATGTGCCGACGCAATCCGATCCCGTGTCACCGCCGCCGATGACGATGACGTGCTTACCGGTCGCCATGATTTCCAAATTGTCCGCGATGTGCTCGCCGGAAACGCGGCGGTTTTGTTGGGTCAAGAACCTGAGCGCGAAGTGAATGCCTTCCAGCTCCCGCCCCGGTACCGGCAAATCGCGCGGGTGTTCCGCGCCACCGGTCAACGCGACGGCGTCAAAGTTGATCAACAAACCCATGGGGTTGATGTTTTCGCCGACGTGACTGTTGGGCCGGAACTCGACGCCTTCGGCCTGCATTTGCGCCATGCGGCGGTCGATATGATGTTTCGACATTTTGAAGTCCGGAATGCCGTAGCGCATCAATCCGCCGATCTTGGCGTTTTTCTCAAACACCACGACACCGTGGCCGGCGCGCGCCAGCTGTTGGGCGCAGGCCATGCCGGCAGGACCCGAGCCGACGACGGCGACGCGCTTGCCGGTGCTATGCGCCGGTATTTTGGGCTCGATCCAGCCTTCTTCCCAGCCGCGGTCGACAATCGCGCACTCGATGGTTTTGATGGTCACCGGATCGGAATTGATGTTCAGCGTGCACGCCGCCTCGCAGGGCGCGGGACAAATACGGCCGGTGAATTCGGGAAAATTGTTGGTGGAATGCAGGACGTCCGCAGCTTTTTGCCAGTTGCCCTGATAAACCAGATCATTCCAATCGGGGATGATATTGTTGACCGGGCAGCCCTGATGACAGAATGGAATGCCGCAGTCCATGCACCGGGCGCCTTGCCGGGTGAGATCGTCTTCGGCCAGGGGCACAAAGAATTCATTATAATTTTCAACGCGCTCGGCGGCCGGCAGATAGGTCCGGTCGTTGCGCGTGATTTCCATGAAACCGGTGGGCTTACCCATCGTTCATTCTTCCCTTAATTTCCGTGCCGCTATTCGCCGGCGGCGACGTTAAGTTGATCCGACGGGCCTGTCTGATTTTTGGCCTGATTTTTGGCCTGTTTCTGGCTTTGGGCCTCAAGCATGGCGCGGCGGTAATCGATGGGCATGATCTTGATGAATTTGGGCAAGATCGCCTGCCAATCGTTGAGAATGGCGCGGGCCCGTTCACTACCCGTGTAGTGGAGGTGGCGTTCAATCAAGAGCCGCAGACGTTGTTCATCGCCGCTCAGCAGATCAGCCATGACGTCAGATAGGTTATCGGCTTCCAAGTCTGTCAGCGCGCGTTCCGCATCGACGGGGCCGGCTTCGTCGAAAACTGGCTCCAGCTCGACCATCGCTTGATTGCAGCGGATGTCGAAATCACCTTGTTCGTCCAACACGTAAGCGATGCCGCCTGACATACCGGCAGCAAAATTCCGCCCCGTTGATCCGATGACCGCGACGCAGCCGCCGGTCATATATTCGCAACCGTGATCGCCAACCCCCTCGACGACCGCGACGGCGCCGGAATTCCTGACCGCGAAGCGTTCCCCGGCAACACCGCGAAAGTAACTCTCGCCGGCAATAGCGCCGTAAAGCACCGTGTTGCCGATGAGAATGTTTTCTTCCGGAACAATCGGGCTTGATGCCGTCGGGTAGATCACCAATCGGCCGCCGGAAAGACCCTTGCCGACGTAATCGTTGGCGTCGCCTTCAAGTTCCAGCGATACACCGCGCGCCAACCAAGCGCCAAAGCTTTGGCCGGCGGTACCCTTCATTTTGACATGAATGGTGTCATCGGGAAGGCCGGCGTGGCCATGGCGCCGGGCAATCTCACCCGACAGCATGGCGCCGACGGTGCGGTTGACGTTGCGCACCGGTGTCTCAATGGTCACTGGTATTTTATTTTCGATGGCGTCCTTGGCTTGAGCGATCAAGGTGTTGTCCAGCGCCTTGTCGAGGCCGTGATCTTGTTCTTCACAATTGTGGACGGCCACACCTTCGCCGGCTTTCGGCTTGGCGAAGATGCGCGAGAAATCGAGACCCTTGGCTTTCCAATGATCAAGTGCGGGGCGGGTATCCAACCGGTCCATGCGACCGATCATTTCGTTCACCGTGCGGAAGCCCAATTCGGCCATAATTTCGCGCACTTCCTCGGCGATGAACATGAAGAAGTTGATCACGTGCTCGGGCTGGCCGGAGAATTTTTTGCGCAATTCAGGATCTTGCGTGGCGACGCCGACGGGACACGTGTTGAGATGGCATTTTCGCATCAATATACAGCCCGACGAAATCAACGCGGCCGTCGCAAAGCCAAATTCATCGGCACCCAAAAGCGCGCCGATGACGACGTCGCGGCCTGTCCTAAGACCGCCGTCGACTTGGACGGCAATGCGGCCCCGCAATTGATTGAGGACCAGCGTTTGATGGGTTTCCGCCAGGCCGATTTCCCAGAACGATCCGGCGTTCATGATCGACGTCAACGGGCTTGCCCCGGTGCCGCCGTCATTGCCGGAAATCGTGACGTGGTCAGCATGCGCCTTGGAAACCCCGGCGGCGACCGTACCGACGCCAACTTCCGAGACCAGTTTCACTGAAATTCGGGCTCTCGGATTGACGTTCTTTAAATCGTGGATGAGTTGCGCCAAATCCTCGATGGAATAAATGTCATGGTGCGGCGGCGGCGAAATCAGGCCAACGCCGGGCGTTGAATGGCGGACCCGGGCAATCCAGTCATCGACCTTGTGACCAGGCAATTGGCCGCCTTCACCGGGTTTCGCACCCTGCGCCATTTTAATTTGCAGATCATCGGCATTGACCAGATATTCTGCCGTCACACCGAAGCGGCCGGATGCGACCTGTTTAATGGCGGAACGTTTCGAATCGCCGTTCTCCATGACCCCGAAGCGCTCGGCCTCCTCGCCGCCTTCGCCGGTATTCGACTTGCCGCCGATGCGGTTCATGGCGATCGCCAGATTAGTGTGCGCTTCCCATGAGATTGAGCCAAACGACATGGCGCCGGTGGCAAAACGTTTGACGATATCGGCGACCGGCTCGACCTCTTCGATGGGGATCGGCACGCCGGCGCGCTTCAATTTGAACAAGCCCCGCAGGTTCTTCAATTTCCGATCCTGATCATTGACCTTTGCGGTGAACGATTTGAAACCCTGATAATTGCCCGAGCGCACCGCGTGCTGCAGCGCGCCGACGGTTTCCGGCTTCCAGACGTGTTCTTCGCCGCGCAGCCGGAAGGCATATTCGCCGCCGGCTTCCAAGGCGTTGGCGAGCACCGGATCGGTGCCGAATGCACCACGGTGGCGCAGCACTGTTTCCTCGGCAATCTCGGCCAGGCCGATGCCTTCGATGACGGATGCGGTTTTGGTGAAGTATTTTTCGATGAATTCGTCGGCCAATCCGACGGCATCAAAAATTTGCGCGCCGCAGTACGATTGATACGTTGAGATACCCATCTTCGACATGACCTTCATCATGCCCTTGCCGATGGCCTTGACGTAGCGCTTGTGGATTTCCGCTTCGCTCAGATCCTCAGCCAGTCCCTTGTCTAGTCCTGGGCGCAGCGCCGAGAGCGTATCAAACGCCAGATAAGGGTTGATGGCTTCCGCGCCATAACCCGCCAGCAGACAGAAATCATGAACTTTCCTGGCATCGCCGGTCTCGACCACAAGGCCAACCTCGGTGCGGAGACCTTCGCGGATCAGATGATGATGGACGGCGGCTGTCGCCAACAGTGACGGAATGCCCACCCGGTCGGCATTCACGGCGCGGTCTGAGAGCACCAGAATATTGTGGCCTTGCTCAACGGCCCGACTGGCCCGCACACAAAGATTGCTCAGCGCCGGTTCCATGCCTTCGGCGCCGTTCTTGGCCGCATAGCAAATATCCAGATTGTAGGTGCGGAAAGTCGAATCGATCAGATTTTCGATGCGTCTGATCTTTTCCAGATCTACGTTCGAAAGGATCGGCTGGCGAACCTCCAAGCGCTTGTGATCACCGCCGGTCTCCAAGTCTAATAAATTAGGTCTCGGCCCAATTAATGACACCAGGGACATCACCGATTCTTCGCGGATCGGATCAATCGGTGGATTGGTGACCTGGGCGAAGTTTTGATGGAAATAATCGAACAGCATTTTCGGCTTATCCGACATCACCGCCGGCGGGATATCTCGGCCCATGGAGCCGATGGGTTCTTGGCTATCGGTGGCCATCGGCAGCAGGAAGAATTTGATGTCTTCTTGGGTGTAGCCGAACGCCTGTTGGCGGTCGAGCAGGGTCTGGCGGTTCGGTGGCATGGCGGCCACTTCATCGGGCAGATTTTCGATCTGGATTTGTGTGGCGTCCAGCCAATCCTGATAGGGCTTCGCCTGAGCCAGAGTATCTTTCAGTTCCTCGTCGTCGACGATGCGGCCTTCTTCCAGATCCAACAGCAGCATCTTGCCCGGCTGCAGGCGCCATTTCTTGATGATCTTTTCTTCCGGGATCGGCAGCACGCCGACCTCGGAGCCTAAAATAACCAGATCATCGTCGGTCACGATGTAGCGCGCCGGGCGCAAGCCGTTCCGGTCGAGCGTCGCACCAATCTGCTTGCCGTCGGTAAAGGCAATGGCGGCGGGGCCGTCCCAGGGCTCCATGACGGCGGCATGATATTCATAAAAAGCCCGGCGCTTGTCATCCATCAACGGGTGACCGTCCCAGGCTTCGGGGATCATCATCATCACCGCATGGGCCAGCGAATAGCCGCCGGCCAGCAACAGTTCCAAGGCATTATCGAAGGTTGCCGTATCCGACGCCCCGTCACCGATCAACGGCCAAAGCTTGTCCAGGTCATCGCCCAAAAGATCCGATTTCATCGAATGGCGCCTGGCCATCATCCAGTTGATGTTGCCGCGCACGGTGTTGATCTCGCCGTTGTGGCAGAGATAGCGGAAGGGCTGCGCCAACGGCCATGACGGGAAGGTGTTGGTAGAAAACCGCTGGTGAACCAATGCGAGTGCGGATTCGGTGCGGTCGTCGCCCAGGTCCAGAAAATATTTGTCCAGGTTCGGCGCCAGCATCATGCCTTTGTAGGTGATAGTGCGGGCCGAGAATGACGGCATGTAGAAATGCCCGATGTCTTCGATGTCGGCATCCCAAACCACATGGTGGGCCTGTTTGCGAATGACGAAAAGCTTGCGCTCAAACGCGTCTGTATCGGCGCAGTTCTCACCACGGCCGACAAAGATCTGGCGGATCACCGGCTCGATCGGTTTGACGCTTTCGCCAAGCCAGTTGTTATCGACGGGCACCTCGCGCCAACCCAGAACTGTCTGGCCGAAAGTACGAACGGTGCGCTCGATGGCCTCGATGCAAACTTTTACGTGGTCAGCGCCTTGCGGCAGGAAAACCATGCCGACGGCGTAGTCGCCGGGTTCGGGCAGGGTAAAGCCAAGCTTCTCGCATTCTTCGCTGAACAATCGGTGCGGCAACTGAATGAGAATGCCCGAACCGTCTCCGGCCAACGGGTCGGCGCCGATGGCACCACGGTGGTCGAGGTTGAGCAAAATCTGCAGACCCTGACAGACGATGTCATGACTTTTGCGGTTCTTGAAATTGGCAATGAAGCCGATCCCGCAGTTGTCGTGCTCGTTCTCGGGGTCGTAGAGGCCCTGTTTTTCGGGCAAACCGACCGGTGATGGCCAATCGTTTTGACGCATTTGTGGCATTCCTTCCATCAATGCAGCCCGCCTAAATATCAAGACTTAGCCTAATTTTCCAGAATCAAATGCATTTCGCTACCAACTATTCTTAAGATAATGATCCCATATTCTTAAGATAATGATCCCAATTCGCTCATGTCATCGACTTGTGACTTGGGATTGCCTCCAACCATTGTTATAAAGATCGCAAGATATAGGGGAGTCGATAAATTGGATATCCTACATCTAGCGGTTCTGGCGGTTGTCCAGGGCGTTACTGAATTCCTGCCGATCAGTTCGTCGGGGCATTTGGTGTTGGTGCCGCTGTTCATGGATATGCCCGATCAGGGGCAATTAATGGATGTGGCCGTGCATGTCGGCACGCTGGGCGCGGTGCTGCTCTATCTATGGCGCGATGTTTTCAACATGTGTACGGGGCTCGGTCACATGATGCGCGGCCGAAGTGACCCGGGTGCGCGATTGGCGGGCCTGTTGGTGATCGGCACCATCCCGGTGATCGCGGCGGGCTTTGCCCTCAATCATTACATGCCTGGTGGTTTTCGTGGACTGACGGTCATCGGCTGGACGACGCTGGGCTTTGGAATTTTGTTGATGATCGCCGACCAAATCGGCATGACGCTCCGGCGTATCGAACATTTACGCATCGGCGATGCCTTGATCATCGGGATCGTCCAAGCGCTGGCGCTCATTCCAGGTACCAGCCGATCCGGGATTTGCATGACGGCGGGCCGGATGATGGGCATGGAACGCCAGGACGCGGCGCGCTTTGCCATGTTGCTGGGTATTCCGGCGATTGCCGGCGCCGGTGTGCTCAAGGGCTATGAGCTTTGGCAATCGGGCAACGCGCAACTCACGTCCGATGCCTTTGTCGCCGCCGGCCTTGCCATGGCCACCGCACTTGTCGCCATCGCGCTGATGATGGCCTGGTTACGCCGCGCGACGTTTACGATTTTCGGCATTTACCGGGTGCTGCTGGGCGGCGTGCTACTGGCGATTTCCTACGGCGTGATCGGCTAGATCAGCCGACGAATTGTGGGTTTTCAGCAGAGATCAGCCAATACTGGATTGCTCAACCCCACTCGTCATGCCCGGGCTTGACCCGGGTATCCACGTCTTTGTGGCGAGCGAGAACGCGTTAATCTACTATGGGGGTATGTCAGGCGCTTGGGTATACATTATGACGAACCGTCCGGATGGGACGCTTTACGTCGGCGTAACAAATAACCTCGCGCGACGGGTACGGGAGCATCAAGAAGGCGTGACCGACGGTTTTACTCGGAAACATGGATTGAAACGGTTGGTCTTTGCTGAAGCCCATGACGACATTCAATCGGCCATCCAGCGCGAGAAAAACATCAAACATTGGTCGCGCACCTGGAAAGTGAAACTGATCCACCGAACGAACCCAAACTGGGACGATCTCAGTGACCGGCTGACATAAGACGTGGATACCCGGGTCAAGCCCGGGCATGACGGTGGGGGGTGATGTCCGGTTCACGCCTGATAGCGGTCACAATTTGGGCTGTAAGTTAGATTCCGGGAATAGCCATTTCCGGACACGTAAGTTGTAATCGTTTGTTTAAATGTGAGAACTTTAATCAAAATTTGACGTAGAATATCGCCATGATTAGCCCAGTAGCCATAATCGCGGGAATTTTGATTGCCCTCGCCGTCGCGTGGATGATGGGAAATCGGACACGGCTGATATTATTTGGCGTATCGTTCGGAGGACTAGGTTATTACGCTTACCAAGCCTGGGGCGAATTGCCAGCTATGTTGGCGTGGTTGGTTATGGGCGCTTGTTTATACTTTGCTGTAGTCAAAACTGCCCAATCCAATCCCTAAGCTTCGCAAACGATGGCTGAAGTCCACGATGGCTCAAAAATTGCCGAGATTATAATCCGAAATAGTGGTCCGGATTGCGATCAAGTCCGGGCGATTCTCACGGTCGATGATAAATTTCTCACTTTCTGTGAGGACCGACACAATAATCGCGTGATCGGCTCGTTCAATCAGCGCCAAGCATACGCACCGCAATTTCCGCAAAAATTTCGGCGGCGGTCGCGAAATCATCCAACGCCACCCACTCATCGCGCTGGCCGCTTGTGCCGATTTGGCCGGGGCCGATGATGACCCGGGGTATATTGAGGGCCGGTACGAAGGCGGCGGAATCGGAAAAATAACTGACACCACCGGGTTTCGGGCGCACGCCTCGGACAGCTTGGACGGCATCCAGACAGGTCTCGGCAAAGGGATCGGTGGGATCGGTGACCACCGGTGGTTTTTCGTCCATGACGTCGATAACGATCGCCTCGCCGGCGATGGCGCGAAGCCGGGCCAAGACATCGGCAGTCGTCAGGCCGGGTATGGTTCGGATATCCAGTGTGGCTTCGGCGCGGTCGGCGGTCAGATTGACCGCCGTGCCGCCTGAAATGGTGTTGATGGCCAGGGTGGCTGTGCCGAGTAACGGATTGGTTTGTCGGCGAACGGGTTGGTGCGAACGTCGGCCAGGAAATCCATCAGTTTGAGGATTGCGTTATCGGCGGTGCCCGCCGACGCGTGGCCTGGGCGACCGGAGGCAACTACCCGTAGCCACAAGGCACCAGCCTCGGCGGTCACTAGGCCCAAGGACGTCGGCTCGCTGACTAAAAGCGCCCCGGCGCCTTTCAAGTTGCCGGCTTCAACCATGCGTTCGGCCCCCAAAAGGTTTGAGCTTTCGCCCGCCGAGAACGCGAGGATCAGGTCGCCGGCGAGGGCGACATCGGCGCGGCGCAGTTTCAGCGCCGCCGCCGCCATGGCGGCCAGGCCGGATTTCATGTCCGTGGCGCCGCGCCCGTAAAGTTTGCCGTCTTCGATCTCGGCGCCGAACGCAGGATGACCCCAATCGCCGTCGCCGATTGGCAGGGTGTCCATATGGGCCGAGAAAATCAGGGCGGGTTTTGAGCCGTCGCCTTTTAGCCGCGCCAGGACATTGATCCGGTCCGGCGCAAACTCATCGCGGGTGACGTCAAAGCCACGTTCTTCCAGCCAACCGATCAGAAATCCGGCGACGGCGGCCTCATTGCCGGGCGGGTCGGGACTGGGGCTGGCGACCAAGCCCACCAACAGCTCAACCAGTTCAGCGCATTCGGCCTCATCCAGTCGCCAGGCGGTCACGCCTAGTACCCGGTTGTCAGATCGACGATGTTCATCGGCGTCTCGCCGGCCTCAATCAGGCGGATATTTTCTGCAACGTATTCCGCCGCCGAGTGCGGCACTGTCAGGCTGGCGGCATGGGGTGTCATGATGACCTTGGGGTGGGTCCAATAGGCGTGATCCTTGGGCAGGGGTTCTTCGTTGAACACGTCCAACGTGGCGCCGGCGATATGGCCGCTATCGAGCGCCGCCAACAGGTCGTCATCGACGACGTGCGCGCCGCGCGCGCAGTTGATCACATAGGCGCCCTTCGGCAGTTTCGCGAGGTGCTCAGCGTTGATGATGCCTTGTGTTTCATCGGTCAATGGCAACAGACAGATCAGAATTTGCGTCCGGGCCAGGAAACCGTCCAACCCGTCGGCGCCGTGAAAGCTAGTCACGCCGGCGACGTCTTTCGGTGAGCGGGACCAACTGGCGACATCGTAATCCAACGCGACAAGCTTTTCCGCCGCGTCCCGGCCCAATTCGCCCAGGCCCAGGATCCCCACGCCGCGCCGGCGCGCGTCTTCCTGGGTGAACACGTCCCATTCGCCGGCCGCCGTCATTTTCTCATAATCGCCGAAGCGCCGGTGCTGGCGGATCACGTGGTAAAGCACGTACTCGGTCATGCCCTGCGTCAGGCAGCGGTCAACCAGTCGGCAAACGGGGATATGGGTCGGTAATTCCGGGTCGACCAACACGCCATCGACCCCGGCGCCTAGGCTCAAGATTGCCTTCAGGTTTGGAAATGTCTTCAACACGCCGGTCGGCGGACGCCAAACCAGGGCGTAATCAATGGACGCCTTGTCCGCATCGCTGATCTCGTCAGGCCAGATCAGGAATTCCAGATCGGGCAATTGAGCTTGAAGCGAGTCTCGCCAAGCCGCTTTCTTGTCGGATTTTGAGATGAACACGAGTTTCATGATTTAGGTGCTCACTACCCCGCTCTCGTCGGCTTCCATCTTGAAGGCGGCGGCCATGAGGGCTTGGGTATAGGGTTGCTGGGGATTGTCGATGATTTGAGAGGCCGGGCCGGCCTCGACGATTTTGCCGTCTTTCATAACGATGATGTCGTGGCTGACGGCGCGAACAACTTTCAGGTCGTGCGATATGAACATATAGGCGAGGTCGTGCTTGGTTTGAAGGCCGCGTAACAGTTCAACGATTTGGGCCTGCACGGACATGTCGAGCGCCGAGGTCGGCTCATCCAAAACGATAAACTTGGGCTTTAAGACGAGTGCCCGGGCGATGGCGATACGCTGGCGCTGGCCGCCGGAAAATTCATGCGGATAACGGTCCTGCATGGCCGGGTCGAGATCAACCTCGGTGAGCGCCTCGCCGATCAAGTGGCGGCGCTCATCGTAGGTGCCGCCAAGACCATGGACCAGCAATCCTTCCTCGACGATTTGCCCGACCGACAGGCGCGGGCTGAGTGACCCATAAGGGTCTTGGAAGACGATCTGCATCTCGCGCCGAAGCGGACGCAGTTCCTTGAACTGCAGGCCCTGGATATCGGTGCCATGAAAATTGATGCCGCCTTCCGAGCGCTCCAGGCGCAACAGCGCGCGGCCCAATGTCGATTTGCCTGACCCTGATTCGCCGACGACGCCGAGCGTATGGCCCTGGCGGACGGCAACGGAAATGCCGTCGACGGCCTTTACGTACCCGATGGTGCGCCTGAGGACGCCTTTTTTAATGGGGAACCAGACCTTGATGTCCTCGCCACGCATAACATCGGGCGCATCAGCAGGTGCCGGGTCCGGCGTGCCCTTGGGCTCAGCCGCCAAAAGATGTTTGGTATAATCATGAGCCGGGCGCTCGAAGACCTGCTCAACGTCACCATGTTCAACAATCACCCCGTCGTTCATGACGCACACCCGATCGGCGATGGATCGCACGATGCCCAGATCGTGGGTAATGAACATCATCGCCATGCCGAGCTTGGTTTGAATTTCCTTCATCAGCTTCAGCACTTGCGCCTGGACGGTGACGTCCAAGGCCGTCGTCGGTTCATCGGCGATCAGCAATTCGGGATCATTGGCCAGGGCCATGGCGATCATCACGCGCTGCTGCTGGCCGCCGGAAAACTCGTGCGGCAAAGCGCTCAAGCGTTCCGTGGCACTGGCCAGCCCGACCAGGGTCAGAAGTTTAATGACCCGCGCGCGGGCTTGCACGGGTGTCATCGATTTATGCAACAACAGCACTTCGGCAATTTGTTTCTCAATGGAATGCAGCGGGTTGAGGCTCGACAGCGGTTCTTGGAAAATCATCGCGATGTCGTTGCCGCGCAAAGCCCGCATGCGGGTGTCGGGCGTGCCCATCAGTTCTTCGCCGTGAAACTTGATGGAGCCGCCCGGATGGTGCGCCAGCGGATAAGGCAGCAGACGCATGACCGAAAGTGCGCTGACGGATTTCCCCGATCCCGATTCGCCGACCAGCGCCACCGTCTCGCCGCGCTCGATATGCAGCGATATGCCACGCACGGCTTTGACTTCGCCCGGGCCATGGCCAAACGATGTTGCGAGATCGGTGATTTCCAAAAGCCGGCTCATTTGTAGACCTTTCTCGGATCAAATGCGTCGCGCACCGCTTCGCCTATGAATACCAGAAGCGACAGCATCAAGGCGATCACGAAAAATCCGGATATGCCCAGCCACGGGGCCGTCAGGTTGGCCTTGCCTTGGTTCAATAATTCGCCCAGCGACGGCGAGCCCGCCGGTAGGCCAAAGCCCAGGAAATCCAATCCCGTCAATGTGGTGATCGAGCCTGCCAACGTAAACGGCATGAAGGTGATGGTCGCGACCATGGCGTTGGGCAGGACGTGTTTGTATATCAGCACTAAATCGGAGGCGCCCAAGGCCCTGGCGGCGCGGACAAAATCCAAGTTGCGGGCGCGCAGGAATTCGGCGCGCACGACGCCGACGAAACCCATCCAGCTGAACAACAACAACAAGCCCAACAGCCACCAGAAATTGGGCGTAATGATGGAGGCCAAAATAATTAACAGATAAAGCACCGGCATGCCGGCCCATATTTCAATAAACCGTTGCCCGATCAAGTCGATCACGCCGCCGTAGAACCCTTGGAACGCGCCGACCGAGACGCCGACGGCGGCACTGATGATGGTGAGAACGAAGCCGAACAGCACTGAGATGCGAAAGCCATATATGAGGCGCGCGACCACATCACGTCCCTGGTCGTCGGTCCCCAGCCAGTTGACGGCGCTGGGCGGTGCCGGGGCGGGGACGGGAAGCTCATAATTGACGGTGTCATAACTAAACCGCACCGGCGGCCAAAGCATCCAGCCCTTTTCATTGATCAGTTCGGCCACGAACTCGTCGCGGTAATCGGCCTCGGTTTGGAACTCGCCGCCAAACGCGGTTTCCGGATACTCAATAACCGCCGGCACATAAAGGCTGCCATCGAAGGACACCAACAGGGGTTTGTCATTGGCGATGACCTCGGCGAACAGCGTGACGAAGAAGATTACTAGAAATATCCAAAACGACACGTAACCGCGGCGGTTGCGCTTGAAGTTCTCAATGCGGCGGCGCGTGATCGGGGTGACACGGAAACCCAAAAAGTGCTCTGTTTTGAGCGCCGCCTGGGCGGTCGAAGGGTGATCGGGGGCGTCAAACATCGCGCGCCTCGAAATCGATCCGGGGATCGATGATGTGGTACATGATGTCGCCGATGATCCCCATCAACAGGCCTAACAGCGTGAAGAAATATAACGTGCCGAACATCAGCGGATAATCGCGTTTCACCACCGCTTCGAAACCCAATAGGCCAAGTCCATCGAGGGAAAAGATCACTTCGGTCAACAGCGCGCCGGTGAACAAAATGCCGATAAAGGCGCTTGGGAATCCGGCGATGACAATCAGCATGGCGTTGCGGAAGATGTGCCCGTAAAGCACCTCTTTTTGTTTCAAGCCTTTTGAGCGTGCCGTGGTCACGTACTGCTTATTGATTTCTTCGATAAACGAATTTTTGGTCAACATGGTGAGCCCGGCAAACCCGCCGATGACCATGGAGAGGACAGGCAACGCCATGTGCCAGAAGTAATCACCGATTTGGCCGAGCGTTGAGAGGCTTTCGAAATTCGGCGAGGTCAGACCGCGCAGCGGGAACCAGTCGAAATAGCGTCCGCCGGCGAACAACACGATGAGTAAGATAGCGAACAGGAATCCCGGGATGGCATTACCGAAAATCACCGCGCCCGATGTCCAGACATCGAATTTCGACCCGTCCCGGACAGCCTTCGCAACGCCCAAGGGAATGGAAATCAGATAGACCAATAATGTCGTCCAGATACCCAATGATATGGACACCGGCATCTTGTCGATGACCAGTTGCGTGACGTTGCGGTCCTGGAAATAACTGTTGCCGAAATCGAAGCGCAGGTAATTCCCGATCATCAGCACGAACCGCTCGTGGATGGGCTTGTCGAGGCCGAACTGTTTCTCGATTTGTTTGATCAATTCCGGCGGCAGACCTTGCGCGCCGCGGTAGCGGCTGGCGCCGCCGTCGCCGGATTTGCCAGCGGTGGTTTTTGACTGTGTTGAACTGGCGGTTTCCTGGCCCGCCTGGCCGCCGACCCGGGCGGTGGCGTCAACGGAATCACCGGTGATCTGCGCGATCATCTGTTCGACGGGGCCGCCGGGCACGAACTGCACGACGACGAAATTAATGACCATGATCCCGAACAGTGTCGGAATGATCAGCAACAGGCGGCGGATGATATAGGCGTACATATGGCTAATCTAACGCCTTTTTAAGGGTTCCGGCAGCTATTCCTTGGCCGACTGAAGTTTGCCGGCCAGCGCTTTGTCGCGGGCTGGGTCGACCCACCAGGCGGTGAACTGGTTGCCTTGGATGGGCGTAATCTTCGGCCGGCCGAATTTGTCCCAATAGGCAACGCGGTCATATGTGGCGTGCCAGTGCGGGATGACCCAGTGGCCCCACTGCAGAACCCGGTCCAGGCTGCGGACAGCGGCGATCAGGCCCTGGCGGCTGGGCGCGGCGATGACCTTCTCAATCAACTGATCGATCACCGGGTCCTTAATGCCGATGGAATTGCGCCCGCCTTCCAAATCGGCGGCTGTAGAGCCCCAGTAGTTGCGTTGCTCATTGCCGGGCGACAGGGATTGCCCGAACCCGCTGACGATCATATCGAAATCATAGGTCTGAAGGCGTCGGCGATATTGCGACGAATCAACCGTACGCACGCTGATTTTAACGCCCAGCTTTTCCAGGTTCTTGGCGAATGGCAGGACGACGCGCTCAAACAGGGGGCTGACCAGCAACACCTCGAATTCAAGCGCCTTGCCTGTCTCCGCATTCACCCGCTTGCCGTCCTTGATCACCCATCCGGCTTCCTTCAACAGCTTGCCGGCAATGCGCAGGTTCTTGCGCAACGGCTTCGGGCCGCCGCCTGTCGGCGGGCTATAGGATTTGGTGAAGACTTTATCTGGAATTTTGCCTTTGAATGGCTCCAGCAGTTTCAACTCATCAGGCCCCGGCAGGCCGGTGGCGGCCAGTTCGGAATTGTCGAAGTAACTGCGCGACCGGGCATATTGCCCGTAGAACAGATTTTTGTTCGACCATTCGAAGTCAAAGCCATAGGCCAGCGCGGCCCGGAGTTTCGGGTCCTTGAACATCTCGCGGCGCGTATTGTAGACAAAGCCCTGCATGCCCGATGAGCGGTTATGGCTGATCTCTTCCTTCTTGATCAGCCCCTTTTCGACGGCCTTGAACTTGTAGGCAGTGGCCCAGGCTTTTGATGAATTTTCAGACCGATAATCATATTCACCGGCCTTGAAGGCTTCCAAGGCGATGGTGCTGTCGCGGTAATAATCAAATCGAATGGTATTGAAATTGTAATTGCCACGGTGGACGGGCAGATCTTTGCCCCAGTAATCCTTGACCCGCTCAATGGTGACGAAGCGTCCGGCCTCAAAGGATTTGACCTTGTAGGGGCCGGACCCGAGCGGCGGTTCCAGTGTGGTCTTGGTGAAGTCGCGGCTCGCCCAATAATGCTTCGGCAGGACCGTCAACTGGCCCAAGATCAACGGCAGCTCGCGGTTTTCGCCGGGTTTGAAATCAAAACGCACGGTGCGTTCCGCGACCTCGCGCACCTTGGCTACGGAACCATAATAGAACCTGTAAAAGGGCGAGCCTTTTTCTATGAGCGTGTTGAAAGACCAGATCACGTCGGCAACGGTGACCGGTTTGCCGTCGTGCCATTTGGCTTCCTTCCTGAGCTTGAAGGCGACCCAGGATCGGTCCTCGGGCATAAAGACTTCTTCTGCCAGCTCGCCATATTGGCTGAACGCTTCATCGGCGGATCCGGACATCAGGGTGTTGTAGGTAAACCCCGTGCCCGCCGCGCCGTTACCCTTGATGATGAAGGTATTGAAATTATCGAAGGTGCCGATGGTATGCAGCCGGACCGTCCCGCCCTTTGGTGCGGTGGGATTGACGTAATCAAAATGTGTGAACCCGGGCTTGTATTTCAAATCCCCGTGCATGGCGATGCCCGGCTTGCCCTCGACACCGTCAAGCGTGCCGGCGGTTGCCGGAAAGGCCACGGGGAGGGCTGCGGGGAGGGCGATAATTAGGCCGGTCGCGAACCCGGCCATGGCGCGTGTCATTCGTTTCATCATGGTATCCGAATATTGGGGTCTGGCGGTCGCGGGATCAAGATATGGCCGACCTTTATGGCGCCATTGTGACCGAATTTCATCCGGCGAGGATTTCCATCGCCTTGATATGCAACGTCGGGTCGCCGACAGCCAGTACAGTGCCGTCGCTATCCAGATTGAGCGGCTGGCCGGCCCACGTGGTCATGACGCCACCGGCGCCTTCAACAATGGGGACCAGCGCGACGTAGTCATAGGGCCCCATGGTGTCCTCGCAAACAATGTCGACCCAGCCGTTGGCCAGCAACCCGTAGGCCATGCATTCGGCGCCCCAGTTGCCGTAACGGCTGGCGTCGCGGAGGCGGTCGAAGGCCGGGAAATGATCTTCGGTGAACATTGTCGGCGATGTGGCGTAAAGCCACGACGTGTTGATGGACTGACAAGGGCGGGTGGAAACCGGCTGGCCGTTGAATAATGTTGTCGTTCCGTCGATGCCGACCCAGCGTTCATTGATGGCAGGCATGTCCATGACGCCCATGACGGCGCGGCTGTCGCGAAGGAGGCCGATCAGGGTGCCGAACATCGGTCGGCCCGTAATGAACGTCTTCGTCCCGTCGATGGGGTCGAGCACCCAAACAAACTCGGCGTCGGTGCGCACGCTGCCATGTTCTTCGCCGAATATACCGTGATTGGGAAACTGCGCCTCGATCATGTCGCGGAGCAGCGTTTCGGTCTCTCGGTCGGCAATGGTCACCGGGCTGGCGTCGGCTTTCGCGTCGGCGTCAACGGCGGTGCGGAAATATTTGAGCGAAACCGTGCGGGCCGCGTCGGCCAGTTCTTCGGCGAACGCGGCGAGAGCGTTGAGATCCGTGGTCAAATTACGGCAGCGGCTTCGGCGAATCGCTGAGCGAGCGCAGATACACCAGCATCGCCGCCCGATCGCCGGCTTTCTTCAGACCAGCGAAGCTCATCTTTGTGCCCTTGGCGAAAGCTTTCGGGCTGGTGATGAAGGCATCCAGATCGGCGTAGCTCCAATCGCCGCCCTTGTCGGTCAAAGCGCCGGAATATTTGAAACCCGCCGCGCTGGCCTTGGCCCGGCCGACAACATCCCAAAGGTTCGGGCCGACTGTGTTTTTGCCGCCCTTGGCCACCGTGTGGCACGATTTGCATTTCTTGAACAACTTGGCGCCCTTGTCGGGAGTTGCGGAAGCCAGCATGGTCATGGCGTTTTCCATGACCGCGGCAGCGCCGCCCTTGGCGGGAGCCGCATCGGCCATGGCGACGGCGTAAGCCGGTTTTTTCAATTCCTCAGCATGAACGAGTGTGTCGCCCAGCATGTGGCTGCCGTAGATAGCCCAGGCCGCAATCAAAAGTCCGAAACTTATTTTTTCAAACCACGAGAATTTCATCGAGCTTCCCCTCTGACGATCTTGGCCGAACCTTAACCGCTTCCCTCGGGCAGTTCAATCATCCGATGCTAACTTTGCGCAAGCAATAGTTCGGCCCTTTCGCGGTTCGAATCAGATGGTTATGCTCGCCCTATGACAGAGCCTTTAAATCCCATTGTCCTGATCCCGGCTAGGCTGGCCTCAACCCGCCTGCCCGACAAACCGCTTGCCGATATCGCCGGCCAGCCGATGATTGTCCAGGTCTGGCGCCGCGCCATGGAGGCCGATGTTGGGCCGGTTATCGTTGCGTGCGCCGAGCAAGCCATATTCGAAGCGGTTCGCGACGCCGGCGGCGAAGCGGTGTTGACCGATCCTGACCATCCCTCGGGGTCTGACCGAATATATGAAGCGTTATCAAAATCAGACGGCGAAGGACGGTTTAACGCGGTCGTCAATCTGCAGGGCGATCTGCCGACGATTGAGCCCGAGACCGTGCGCGCCGTCTTAGCGCCTTTGTCAGGTGCGGATTGCG